>Ga0129311_1000768_pt1 | contig 25642 bp, 25 predicted proteins | sample Go1ome_FD_94435 | JGI IMG/M metagenome (GOLD analysis project Ga0129311, IMG submission 94435) | Western lowland gorrila individual fecal microbial communities from Wisconsin, USA - Go1022B metagenome | ecosystem: Host-associated > Mammals > Digestive system > Large intestine > Fecal | place... | reverse complement strand
TACCAATTGTACAGTGCCGGTTCTTGAAGAGCCGGTGTCATTTGGCCCTGCCGACAGCTCGAGTTCGGTGTCGCCGGATCCGTCGCTGACAAAGCACCAGTCCGGAAGAGTCAATCTCCAGCCAACGTTGTTTGAATCCGTGATACTGAAAGCCACTCCTTCGCCGCCATCTCCCGCAAATGTCAGCGTCGCCGGGAGGTCCCAGGTGGCGGCGGCCTTTGCCGCCGACTGTTCAATAGTGAACGACTTCGAATATGTTCCCTTGCCGTCCGTTCTGGTTCCTGTTACCGTGATCGTCCCGACGCGCTTGGAGGAAGAGGTGTTCTGTGCGAAAGTAACCTTAACCGCGGCGGATTCGATGGTGGCCGCAGCCTCCGAAAGCTCCCCGGACACTGTCGCGTTCAAACCTGTAAGGTTTTGGTAGGACATTGGATTCGTCAAAACAGTGAGCGTGGCCTTAACCGTGGCACTGTTCATGGAGAATGTGATTGACGGTTCCTGCGATGCCGCCGCTTTCTGTTCCACGCTGCTTACGGCGAAGGTTGTGTTGCCGTCAGCGCTCTTCAGCGTTATGTTTCCCTCGCGTTCCGCGCCGGTGTTGGCATCGACTTGGAACGAGACCTCTCCGCTGCCTGTTCCAGAATCGATTCCGCCTTCGGCTCCCATCCAGTCAGGGTACTCCACTTTCCAGCCAACATTGTCGTTGTCGGTGACCTGGATAGATGGAGCATTGCTTCCGGCGGCGTTGATGATCCAGGTTGAAGGCAAATTCCAGGACGGGTCGGCTTTCGGAGTCTCAGCCTTGGCTGCTTGTTTGGCGACACATCTTTTTAAATTACTCCCGCCGCTCTTGAGCAAGAGTTCGAAATCGCGCGAAGAACCGGTGTCGTTGGCTGGGTATCTGACCGACAGTTTCCCTTGGCCTATTCCGGTCGCAGAGCCTGACTCTAACGTCAGAGGACTACTGAACTCTACACTCCAGCCTGCTCTCGCCGGATCGCTTATGTTTATGTCAAAGGTGCCGCCGGCAGGATTCAAGGTTAGATATTCTTGGTAGAATGAAGAAGGAAGATCCCACGATGGGTCTTCGGCTGACGCCGTCGCTGCTTTCTGTAAGACCGTATACGACTTCGAGAAGGTTCCCTTGCCGTCCGTTCTGGTTCCTGTCAGGGTGACCGTGGCCATTTTCGCCGAATTGCCCGTGTTCTCCGCATAGGCGAACCCGATGAGGTAACCGGTGATCGACGGCCCCGTGGTTATGGTCATCCCTCCGGAGGCGGACACCCGAAGGTTGGTGAGTCCGGTCGTGGTGAACGTGTTTGTCACGGTGCCGGCCTTTGCCTCGACCAATATGCTGTCTTTCTGGAAGCTGATGCTGACATCAGCCGAAAAATAGGTGACGTTCACTGACTTCTCGGCGTAGATGTTTGGTTTGTCTGTACTTGTCGCCCTGACCTTGACCTCGTTCCCCTTTGCGTTACTCTTTACCGTAAGCTTTCCGTTGCCATCGATGGACGCATAGTCCGAACCGCTCACCACACTCCAGGTTACGCTCCGCTGTGTCGTGTTCGACGGTGAATATGTCACCTGGAACTGCGCCGTGTTGCTTACGTCGTTCACGGTGGACGGCCCGAGGATGCCAAGTCCTGTGATGTCGATGTCCACTTTGTCAATGACAGTGTTATTAGGGTTTGCATAATGCCACCTGAACGTCAGGCTTCCGACGGATCGATCCGTCAGCGAAGTCTTGAACTCGTCCACGATGATCTCACGTTCAAATCCGTTCTTCTCGATGAACTGCCTCTTCTTTGCGGCGAGGAAATCAAGCCAGTACCCGTTCATCCCGACACTCTCGATGAGCCCTGAGTTCTGCTCGAAGGTCTTCGAATAGTCATTCTCCAGCTCCTGCTCTGCCCCTGAAGTCACGAACACCTGAGTCTCCGACTCTATCGAGCGGCTGAAATTACCTGTCGCATGAATATATTCATACGTTCCGCGGCGGCCAAGGAAGCGGTACGTCTTCAGCGGCAACCGCATCCTCTTGATGTCGAAAGAATATACCGTTGACTTGCTTCCGGAACACTCTATCCAAACATCATAGGACACTATGTTTGACACGTCCAGCCCCTTTGCGGAAGCGGTCGCCAGCATCGTGTCGGCGGAAATGTCAAGGTCATAATATTTCAGATTAACGCTATACGTGGGACTTAGCTCGTAGTTGCTGGATGAGCCTCCGGCAAGATAGTTAAATCTGACATAGGTTGAGACATCGCCCGCTATCCTGTAGAACCAGAGTCTGTCTTCGGCTCCGACATAGACAGGAGATTTTTCCGGCCTTGTCGTGAATATGGTCGCGGCAAGCGACTTGTAGGCGAACTTCCGGCAAGGCAGCACACTGAAACTGTACGAGCAAGACGACGTGCCTTGTGTGGCTGCGAATACTCCTGTAATCATCCCGACGCCGTTGCCTTTCAGAACCCTGAGTATTTCCCCCGCCGGCAACCGTACTATGCCGGAGTTTGGAGTCACCTCAAAACTCATGACCTCCTGATTAGGGACAAAGGTGTTGAGCCTGACGGAGATCGTCACCGTGTCATCCGATTCCGTTGTCAGCGTCAGCCAGGAACTTTCGTCAGCGAACTGTATGTTACCTGTAAATTCCATTACTTCTGTTATCCGGGACGTAGAGCCCCTTGCTATGGCAAAATTACCACATGTAACATCCTTGGGAAAGGACATCAGATTTCGATGAACTCGCCTCTGGTGGAGACCCTGTCCGAACCCGTCGCAACCGTTACCGAGAGCTTCGCCACGATCCATTTCCTCCCCCTGAAGTACACCGGTCTGTACAGCCTGAAGTTGTGCAGTTCGACAGGCGTGAGGTTCACGTCCACGGCCACCCTCTGCCTCGTCTTTCCCAGCCACTGGGCGAATGCCTTGTGGTACTTGTCCCAAAGAGCGTCGGGAGTGATTGCCCCCCGGCCTTGGAACATTGCGTCCATCTTGGAGTAGGTCGCGGAATAGCCGTTACTGACGAGACAGTTGTACTGGTGGATTATTCCGATATAAGCTTTTTTGCTCCTGTCCCCGGAAACAGCCTCCGGATTAATGATAGGAGCCATAGCATTGCTGGCGTTCGTCTTCTCGGGAACGCATCTGACTGCCAGAAAATCGGAGATGTTGCTGAATCCCTCTGCGTCCTTGTCCTCCACCGTTGTTTCCTCGGTCTTGCTCCCTTGATAGATTACATCGGATTCATAGTAATCGGCGAACACGTCCACCTCTCTGGTCTTCTCTACGGTCACCCATGTCTCTCCCTGCTGTACATCCTCATAATAAGTTTCGGTGCGCGTGCCGGTCTTGACACGGTAGTGCCTGCCGGAATAGACATCCTTCGTTGAATCGCAGAAAACGACAGTGTAGTCATCTTTGAATTGTGCGAAGAGGTCCTCGATCTCAAATTGTCCCAAAGTCGCGACTTTGCCATTCGCGATATCCCTTTCAAGTCTGTCGATGTCATATTCCCCGGCTTCGCCTTCCTGATAGCCGAAGCTGTATTTCTGGGCGAAGGCGGACTCCGAGGAGAAGTCATCAGAGATTTTTCCGTCCAGATCCATCGCGTCCACAGATGTGAGGATTGAGTTTGCTGACATCATCCGGAGTCTTCCGTCTTCCTGAAAGAACGCGGAGCAGAAGATGGCGCCCAGGTTCTTCAGCAGATCCGCGAAGGTGATGTCCGGAAGAAAGTTGGCGATGTCTGCGTAGGAGTCCACTCTGGCAGGAGCTCCGCGTCTGGGACCCTCCCGGGGATCTCCGTTCTTATGGAGGTCGTTGAAAAGGATGCTGTGGTATGGTGCGAGGATGGCAAGAGGATAATTCTCAGGGTGTCCGCCGAGTGCCAAAGGTTTGCCTAATATGTCAGGGATAAAGTCGATAGGTAGTTTGCCCAGGATGGCCGAGACATAGACGGCGGGGATGAACGAGTCGTAGGTCAACGGCGTGTCGTTGTCCTTGTAGTTGTAGTATTTTAGCCTGCACGCCTCCTTGACATCTTTTTCGGCAAAAGGGTGGTCTGCGACGCGTTGTCTGTTGATCAGCAGAGGAGTGGTGAACAGGTCATCTTTTTTAGGAAGGGAAGTAATGCTGAACCGCAGTAGTTCCTGATCCCAGATCTTCCCCTCCAGCTCCACCACCTTCTCCGTGAATGTGTACATCAGACACCCGTCCTCGATCCCATCATACACCAGCGTCCCGCTCACAAACGGCACACCCCCGATCCACACCGAAGCCTCCAGCCTCTTCACGTTCGGCGCCAGGAACATAGCCGGCGTGTACCCGAACACCCTCCTGTTCACCGGACTCGGCGGAAACGAAATCTGCGTGCTGAAAGCCGAAGGGATATGCTCCTCGTCCAGCATCGGGTTCTCCATCTCGATCTGGAACTCGAACCCCTTCGTAAGATCCAGCTCCGTGTAGTCCTTTGTCAGTATCCTAACCATAAATTCCCCATTTATGGCACAAAAATAGCCGCCCTCAGGCGGCCACAAAGGACAACAAGATTACTCTTCTAATTTGAATTTTTTCAGCACATAAGGCTTGATGGCCGGGGATTGTCGGACGTGATCCAGATAATCCTTGTCGTCAGCCTTCACCAAATGTACTTTGTTACATTATCGATGTTCTCTTTTCATTATGCAATAGACAACCCCATACAAGTCGCCTTCAATGGTGTGGGGAGTCCCGTGCTGGATGTCATTCAACTTGCCCAGTTTGCTTGTCCATTTACCGTTAGATAATTGACGTGCGGCATGCGTGCATTCAGTTGTACCGGCCTTTACGTAAAGAGCTATTTTCCTGTAGCCCTCCTCGAAACTGCAATCGTCACAAAGAGAATATCCCGTCTTCTCGAAAGCCTTGATGAAGGCGGCGACATCTGTGCTGTCTTCAACGTCGTCCGGCCAATAATGGAACCCGTCGCATATCTTGAGTTCCTGGCCTCCCGGCCACATCCACCTGTCGTCATGATGATAAGCCCAAGCTATGCAGTTATAGTTCGTGGTCCTGGGACTTGTAACCTTAAAGTCCGCATCTGTCTTCAGTTTAGGGAATAGGTTCTTTATCTGAGTTTCTTCACCCATAACTTACAAGCTTCAGTAATTGTCGTGTTCGGATTCTTTGAAATCTTTGCGTTGAAAATGAAATTCAAAGCCCAAACAAGAGGCGAAGGTTCCTCATCAATAGCATTGACAATAAACGGGACGGCATCATAACCCATCGCGACGATTGCCTGAAAGTCTTTCTGCCCGATTATTGCCTTCGCAGAAGAAAGTGCCTCGGTTTTTTGTTTCCAGGAATCATACAGGACATCGAAGCGGATCTTCATCCGCTGATAGGCATCTTCTTTATTATCTGCGAAGCTTATGTATTTGGCCGTCCTATGGCTTGTAAGCACCGATGTAATCTCACTGTACTGATCAATATCGGCATAAGCGGACGGATTCGCCATCGCAAGTCCTGCGGCTATAGTAAGCGGCCTAAGTGTATGACTAATTAATCCAAGTTGCATATTTCAATCAGTTTATCAGTGACATTCCCAAAGAATATCTCATTCTTGATTTTGCGAAGGTTGGCAAGAACTTCGGCTATCAGGTCGATGTCAAAAATCAGGTTGCTCTGATCCAGGACATCAATATCGAAGATGTAGTTGTTCGTGTCCGAAATCTTGTTGAACTCTTGTTTTACAATTGAGTATATGTTCTCATTCACGGGGAGCATCATGTTGAAGGCGAACTGAGACACCGGATAAGGAACGGCATTTGGTTCAGATGCGGAGATTGTCGTCTTGAAATAGTCGATAGGGTTATTGAAGTCCTCAATCACAAAGCGGTTGATGAACCTTATTGATGTCCTAGTCATCGTGTGTCCGCTGAACGCCTTCGAGAACAAGACGAGGAATGCCTTGACATTAGCCAAAAATGGATCCCATCCCTCGTATGGATGTTCTTCGATATATGTCAAGACACCTTCCTTTATCTCGACTTTGCTCTTCTGGTCAACGCTCGTATACAGGTAGCCGGCAACTTTTGTCCTCGATGTACCTGTAACTTGAGATACCCCGATAGTTATCTTTGTGTTCGGAAAATTGACTTCCGAGGCGACACTTTCGTGCCTGACTGGGAGAAATTTGCGTATATCGCTGTCACTTGAAATCAGATCAGCGAGGGTGGATTCACCCATGTTGAACTTCAACTGGAATAACGCAACATCTACCGGAGGATGCTTCAATATTGGCCATTTTTTCTCCATAATACACGCAATTGCCACAAATATCAAGGGTGTTGGGCGGAACAAAGATAAAACTTTTTTCTCATTCCGTGCAACTATACTTGTGCAAAAACTAAAGCCCCAGGATTTCTCCGATGGCCGTGGCCGGGTCTCCACTACCGGCCGGTGTAATCAAAAAAAAGACATGTGGAGACGTTATAAGTTGTCCGTGTTGCGTTTGTATTGCATTTGTGTTTACACAAGAAACAACTTTCTGGCCAAATAATCAAGACTTTCCGCTGATTTTCACATCGTTCTGTGTCCTTCTTGGCACAAAGACAGCCGCCCTGAGGCGGCTGTATGGGACGGCGGGATTGTCAGAGTTTATTCAGCTCCACCGGTGGGCCGACCTCAAGGTAATGATCCATCGAGGCGGTGACTATCTCGAACAACTCCTTGGAACGCTCCCTTATCTGGTCAAGGATTTTCATACTGTACGACATTCGCCAAAACACATTGCGGTTGAATCTGTCATCCTGTGAAGACAAGCAATCAATATAGTTGTGTCTCCAACTTGCGGAAATCCGTGTAAAAACAAGATCAAATTCGCCATCGCGGAAATATAAATCAATGTATGGATGAATATCTGCGATGGTATTCGGCAATTTTTGACCATAAAAGCGTCCAACGTAACTCTTTGCATCATACCCAGAATACCCCAAAGGATCACCAACGTATTCAAGTCCCAACCTTTTATCAGGCCAACCTTTGACAAAGCGATAAAGCTCATCCCTGCTCATCCCCGGCATCGAATATGTCTTCTTGAACGTAAGCGTATCTGGATCCGCCAGCTTTCTTCCAAAGCAAGTTCCGCAGCATCCGACCAGGAGCAAGACGATAGCCAAAATAACCTTTCTCATACTCGTTCAGAATTAATTGTCAGACAAAACCTTGCAAAAATCACTCCGTAACGGTGCCGTGGCGGAGGATGTCGAACTCCAGCTCCTCGTTCATGATCCTCCTCAGAGCTTCGTCCAACTGGTAGAAGGCGGTGTTCATCGTCCTGATCTCATTGTCGAGCCTTCCGTCCATCAGCAGTTCCTTGCTCTCGCACATCCGCTTCTCCCACTCGGAGAACCGGTCGGCGATCCGGAACAGCTCAATCCTGGTCTTGATGATGAAAGAGTCAGCCCCGATCTTGTGGCTTTCAGCGGCAGCAGCCGCGTTGTTTGAATTAGTGTATCGCATAACTAATTGTAAATAAATGTCCTCTGCTATAGGTCTGCGATACATACTGGAAGCCTTGCGGCTAGTACAGTCACGGCTTTCGCCAATGACGACCATACAGAGGACAAAAACTCTCTAAAAAATATGTCAGCAATCAATAACGGGACAAAATCAGCCGCTAAAGAGTGCCATCCAATATGTATCGCACCACAAATATGCAACTTCGTTTTTCAATTTCCAAGTGTTTTGCGAAAAAAATGCAGAAAAACTTTCGCTACCTGCCGTAGGTACTCCGGCGTTTCGCCCTGTTGTACTTCTCCGTCTGCTCGATGATCCCGTTCTTCCCCAGCATCGACACATCCGCCTTGATAGGAACGGAGAGCCTTTTGTTCAGCAACTCGATGGCCTCCAGCAACTTCTCATCGGTCGCTGACCTTGCCGAAACTACGGCGCCAGCCCCAGAGCCGATTCCAGTCACCGGGCTTGTCGAAGTGCCAGTGAACCCGCCGCTTTCCCTGCCGATAGCGGCTCCCACAGGATAGACCGCCTCGAAGTTCAGGCTCTTCAACGTTCCAGCCTTCCGAGCCTCCTCCATCGTAGCCACGAACGGCAGCAACGTCGGATTGCTCAGTCCGTCAGCCGGTATCACATATTCACCGCCGTTCTCACCCACAAGCACGGTAGGGGAGGAGACGAAGCCTCTCTTGTCAGGTGAGAGCCGCGCCTTGAAGGCCTTTCCGTCCTGAGCTCGGCGAGTGTTCACGAAGCCACCCTCCTCCGCACCTATCGGTTGCGCCGCGATCATCGCGATCTGAGCCGCGCCCAATGCCGTCATAATGGCAGCAGGAGCCACACCGGCCGGCCAGCCACCCCATTCGGCATAGGTCTTCATCACCGCCAAAGATGTTTGTATGATCGCTTGTGACAAACTGAGAGCCTTGGAACGCTTGGCCTGCTTGATCTCCATCTCCTCACGTCTTGCCTCCTCTTCCGCCTCCATCTCCTCGACCCTTGCGTTGTACTGCTCTTGGGACATCAATCCTGCATCATAGCGAGACTTCAAAGCCTTCTTTTTCTTCTCGTTGTCCTTCTGGTACCGCTTGAAGTCCTGCTGTTCTTTGGCAGCCGTAAGGGCGATCGCTTGGCTTGCCAGTTTAAACCCTTCCTGAGCCGCCCCGCCGATTCCGGACAAAGCGGTAAGCAGATCCTCGGTGCCAGACTTGCCGGTAGCGATGTTGGCGAAAAACTGGTTCCATTTCTCTTGCGACACACCGAACAACTCTCCGTTGCCTGTGCCACCGAATAGTCCAGCGTTGCTTTTCTTCTGCGTTGCCGTCAACTCGTTGATCTTGGTGATAGTCTGCTCCAGTTTTAATTTGTACTTTTCCAGTTCTTCTTCTGGAAGTTCTATGCCGTCAAATCCTTTGTCGTCTCTGATTTTTTCCAACCGGATTTTAAGTTCATTCAAATATTTCAGATCCTCACTGACCAAAGCATCATCTTTTGTTCTCTTTGCTTTGGAAACGGCGACCGAATTTGGGCGTTCATTGGCTTGGCTTTCAGAATACGCTTGTAGGATTTTCTGTCTTTCGGTATTGTGTTTTGCCTCAAGCAGCGCCAACTCCCTATTCGAAGCATCCTCTTTGATCTTCAGCAATTTATTCTGATGCTTCTTCTCGATAGCCTCCAGCACCGCCGCCTGATTCTCGTACAGCACCTGCGTCTCCTTGAACTTCTTCAATTCCGCCTGGTACCGAACCTCCTCACCGTCCATCGCCGCCCTGGTCTTGTCCGTCTCCGCCTCGTTGATGATCGCTGTTCCCTCCTTGGCCAGATCCGCCGCCTTCTTCTCGTACTCCTGCCGCTTCTTCAACGCATCCTCCGAATGCTTCTTGGTCTTCTCCTGCAACTCATTCTCGATCTTGGCTCTGTCCGCCCCCTTATCCTTATGAGCCGCCAGCCTCGCCGTCAGCGTCGCCACCTCCAGCTGATAGAGCCTTTCGTTATATTCCTCCTGTGAGGAGATCTCCTTCTCGTTGTACCGCCTTGTCAGTTCCGCCTTGGCCGTCAGGAACGCCTCGTCATTGCTCAATGACCAGAGGGCTTTGTTTTTTTGCGGATTTTGGAGGCTTGGTGGGTTTGATGGCGGTGTTGATCCCGACGGGAAGGAAGAGGAGGCGGCTCCGCCACCGGACGCATTCAGGTACTGGGCGGCGGCGAGGTCGAATCCTTCGAGTCTGTTCGCTGCCAGTTCCGCGGCGTCGCCAGAGCCGCTCCACCATCTTCCGAACCCATTCTGCGAATCAGCCTTCGCCTTGGCGGCCTCTGCCTCTTTCTTCAACTGCTCCCGGGTGGATGCGATGTAGCTCTCCATCGTAACCCCGGGTCCCAGATCCGTCTCGGGGTTGATTTCAGCCAAGGCCTGTGAATATTCGGAGAAGAATCCCTGCCGGCCTCCAAGATTGATAAGCTCCGTCAGCCCCTCCACCATTCGGGTCAGCCAGTCAATCACGCTCTTGATCGGTCCGGCGGACTCCTTGAACGAGAGGATCAGCCCCTCCCATGCGGACTGGAGCAGTTTGACGGAACCCTCGACCGTGTTGATCCTTTCCTCGGCTGTATTCTTCAGCACGCCGTTGACATCCTCAAGCGAATCCCTCAGAGCCAAGGCAGCGTCCGCTCCGTCAAGGAACGTGTTGAAGGCGGAGACAGACCTTTTGTCGGTCAGTTCCAACGTGGTGTTAAGGTCAACTCCCTGCGCCTTCAGCTGTCTCAGCCCGGACATCAGTTCAGGGAATGTGCTTACAGGCTTGCCTAAGGCCACCGCCAGCTTGCCGCTTGAGTCCGCGAGGTTAAGCAGGATGTTCCTTGTGGCAGTGGCCGCGGAAGAAGCGTCAAACCCGGCGTTGGCCAGTGTGCCGAGCAGGGCGACCGTGTCCCTGAGCGAGAAACCGAAAGTTTTCGCCACCGGTCCGACCGTGGCCATCGCTGTCTGGTAGTAGGAGAAGCTCAGCGTGCTGTTGTTGGCTCCCTGCACCAGCACCCCGAGGGTGTCGGCGGTGTCTTTGGCATCAAGCCCGAACATCCTCAGTGTCGCTCCCGCCATCGCCGCCGCCTCCGGGAGGGTGGTCCCGATGGCCGTGGCGAAGTGCAGGACGGATTCCTGCATCTGCATGATCGCACCCTCCTTGAAACCCAGCTTCGCGAGTTCTGTCTGAAGCAGCGTGACCTGCGAGGCGGTGTATTCAGTGGTCCGTCCAAGCTCCATCGCCGAATATGTCAGCGCCTCGATGTCCTTGACGTTCTTGCCGATGATAGTGGAGAGGTTGACGTTGGCCTGCTCGAAGTCCACTATCTTCTGGAACGCCCTTGCCACGCCTCTGACTGCCCCGGCGATAGCTGCGAATGCCGCCAAAGCTCCGGCCTTGACGCTTGACAATTTCTCAAGCGCACCCTTGGTCTGCCCGGACTGTGAGGTAAGCTCTTTAAGCCTTGCCTTGGCCTGCTGGACCTCAGCATTAAGCTTCTTCCAGTTTTCCGTCCCCGGAACAGCCTTACTAAGAGCAGCCTGCGTCAGTTTCAGATGGTTGCGGAGTTCGGCCAGCGTCTTGTTCTCAAGGGAAATGGCATCCCTGAGTTTGTTGTATTTTTCCCGGCATTCCGTCAGGGTCTTCTCCTGGTCTTTCAGGGTCTTCGTCAGGTTCTGGTGTTCCTGTGAGCCGGTCTTGCCGGCTTTCTCAAGATTCTTGAGTTCAGTCCTGGTCCTTTTGGTCGAACTCTGCAAATCCTTCATCTGCCTGTCCAGCGCAAGCATCTCCTTCCTGCCGCCATCCCCGTTGACAATCAGGTTCAGCCGAAGATCCTCATCCGTAATTCTTTTAGCCATATAGATAATTGTTTATTGTTTGCCCTGATCCGCCGCCTTTATCCGGGCGACGGCATCCTCCGTGAACTCGTACATCAGGCGCTCGGCGATGGAGGCGAAAGCACCGAAGACATAGCGGTTGTGGATCCTGCGGTTGCTCCTGACGGACTGGTCTCCTCGCTGGAGGCGCTTCATGTCCAGGAAGCGCTCGTAGGCCACGTGGACGAACGTCAAAGTCCCCGAAGCGCCGCTGCCGCCGGTCACAGAAACACTCCTGGACGACTCCAGCCGCCCGGAACGCTTCTTGACCCTTGCCTCGATGGCCTTGCCCTGATTCCTCAGAAGCCTCTGTCCATCATCCTGAAGGATCTCACTAACGAAACGCGCCCTGACATCCATCACTCAAATGATAGTTCGATGCTGTACCCGCTCCAGCCGCCGAAGACGCTTGCCTCCGGAACCACATCCACCGAAGCCAACGCCAAACCCGTCACAAGCCGGCAGTTCTGGCTTGAGGTCTCCTCGGCGATATAGGCCAGGATCAAATCCGCGATCTCCAGAAGCCGTGAATACTGCTCATTCTCCGATTCCTCCGTCTTATCCAGCCCAAGCCCCTTCTCCAACACGAAGATCACCGTCCCCAACTCTTCCCGGAACGTGTCCGAATCCCCGCGCTGATGTACCTCCGGACGCGCCACGAGAACCTGCACACCCGAAAGATGCGCCAGCTTGGACGTGGCGTCCGACTGTGCGGTCGTGCAAATCGGATTGATGTGCCCACAGCACCTGCAGGAGTGGATCTTCAACCCCGAAAGGTACTCAGTGAGCCTTTGAAGCCTTGATAATCTGCTCATTTCTCTTCCTTTCCTTATAGTTATGCCACATAATCGACAACACCGAGAACAACGGCTCCTCATCCACCCGGTCGATGTTTCCAAGCGTGTTCTCCTTGGCCACCTCGACCAGAAGGTCATTCCACCCGAAGCTGACACCGGAATGCTTGTCATCCCCGGCGAAAAGCCTCGACAAATCAATCTCCTCCCCGTCAATCTCCAGAACACCAGACTGGAGGTACTTCAAGCAAGCCGAGAACCACATCATCACAAGGTTCTTCCGCCACCCTTTCAACCTCGATGCTCTGCGAATATGCACCCTCGCGTTCCGCTGATCCACATCGGGAACCATACGGCCTGCGCGGTTGGCCTTCCCTGACCGCACACGGTACAAAAAGGCGATGCACTCATCCAGATCATCTGTTTCGTGGCTCCTGAAGAACCTGTTCAGAGCCGCCGAGGCGTGCCTGAACTCCCCGAACGTCAGATCCTGGAGCAGTTCCCCCGGACCGTGAAGCCAAATAAGCCCCGAACGCACCACCGGCATCGGATTGGCGACCGAATCAAACGTCAGCGCAGCCGACTCCTCCGAAAAAAGGAATCCGAGGAACCTCTCGCACATCTGATAGACGTTCTCATCCCTTAAAGTAGGCCTGTGGCCGGCGAATATGTCGGCAAACCATCCCTTGACAGTCCTCCGCACCCCGAGCAGCATCCAAAGCACCCTCACATTGAATTCCAGAGGGGATTTTCCCCGCCTCAGGCACCACTCGAAGATCCGGAACACCCCACGCACCTGTTTCGGAGTCATCTCACTCCACGAACCAGGCACCTGCACGACCTTACCGGTCTCGAAAACCTCAATCGTGTTCATCACTCGGTGGTAAAGAATTTGTTCCTCCTGTCATTCACAGGCAAAAGCTTAGGGTCCACCTTCTCTTCGTTGATCAGCGCCGACAAATCCGTCAAAGCGTCCTTGACCTCACTTTTCAGATTGCCGACGTACCAGTCGATCTCATCCATCGTGGCCACACGGTTGGACTTGTTGCCCTGATAGGTAGGGGAGAACCGCCTTGCGATCTCGATAGGGAACACCTCAAGGCTCCATCTCGTCCCCGCCACTATCACGGCGCTCAGTATGGCCGCCCTTCTGGCCAGCGAGAGCACCCTTTCGTCAGCCGAGCCGTCGGCTATGGAAGCCCACTTATCCCCCGCGAACGGTCCTATCACCGCCCTTTGCCGCTCGATCACAAGCGCCTGGAGCAGATAATAGACATAGTAGCTTCCATCGACGGGATAGACAGCCTCGAACTCCTGAATATTCCTGACAATGGATTCGCCCGTCATCGTCCTCTTGGCCGAAGTCTTCCAGTTCTCGTTGCCGGAAGTCTCCAAGTAGGTGTACAAAGCGTCCAGAGCCCTGAAATACCGCTCCCTCATCGCCCTGTCATCCCTGTCTATCTGCCATTCGTAAGGACTTCTCTCATTGTCATCGATCTTGACCTTCCGTCCGGTCGATTCGTGTGACACGGATGAAAGCTTGGCGTAACGCATCAACGCAAGACACGCCACCGGAAGCCTTACAGCGGCCACAAGTTCCGGCCTCTCATCCTCATCGTAAGCCTCAGCGGCCTCCTTGACCACCTCCTGACTCACAAGCCGCGCAACCTCATCGGTGGCGAACCGGATCTCCGTCTCGATCAGCCTGAAAGGAGAGGAAGCGTACCATTGGCCGGTCAGATCCTCAAGTTCCTTGGAACCGTCCCGATTTCTGTTGAACAAATCCGTCATAATCACTGATTTTTAATCCTGGCCGAGGAAGTAAGGGCATCCTCCGCCGACAACTGCCTGTGGAAGAACCCAAGTTTCAGTCCCTTGCCCGGGAAATTGAACGCTATCGCCTGGTTGACCGGCTCCAGAATCGTCTGCGAGGCGATCTCCGTGTCCGAAAGCAGGAACAGCTTGAAGGCGTACAACAGTTCCGATCCTGATGCCAGCTTGCCGTTCACCATCACGTTCGACAGCGACGGGTGAAGACCCATCCCGGATGTGATCGCCGATGCCGAAGCCTCCGAGATCTTCAGCTGCGCCTCCACGAAATCCTTCATCTTCTGGTCTATCGCCTCCACGGACCAGGACACCCGCCCTGTTCCGCTCTCCGAAGGCATGTCCAGCGAGTAGAAGAACTTTCCGGCGTTCTCCTTTCCGCTCAGCACGTCCTGCATCTGGCGCAGGAGCTCATCAGTCAGGGTGCTTATCTCGTTCTCGATCCTGGTGTCATCCCACGTCGGGTTTGCCATCCTCAGACGGTCGCGCCTCTCCTCCCAGTACTCCTTAGGAGCCTTCACCAGATAGGCGAGGTTGATGCCGTTGTCCGTGACGTATTTGAATATGGTCGGGACCTCGGAACCCTTGACAATCCAGCGCAGCGCTCCCCAGTACTGAGGTACGGCGTAGAAATCCCTTGCGAATGAATATGTGTGATTGTACGAAGCCGAGGCTCCGAACCGTCCCGGATTCCTCCTGTCATAGACCGGATAGACCCTCACGCCGGTACCGACGCAGGAATGCTCGAAGTCCCCCACGACGATGTGCCTGACATCCTTGATCTCCCGGCTGTCCGTCCACTCCAGCCTTGCGTTCTTGGATGGAATATGCTCAAGATAGGCGATCCGTGGCTCCCTGCCTATTCTCCTGCCTTTCTCAAGGTACTTGGCGTCGAAGAATCCTTTCAGGTGCAGATAGTCGGTCATACATCCCTTGATGTAGCTGACATAGTCCCAACTGTCCAGCCATGCCTGTATCTCCCTGTCCTCCTCCCAGTGATGCACGATGTTCCCCTCCTGGTAAGCCAGCCGGTTAAGGAACACGCCCTGCCCGTAGAGGAGCCCCATCTGTCTCTCAAGGATTCCCGGTCCGAGGTTGTTCTCGTCAAGGATGTCCCGAAGGTGGACGGGGAGGTTGTTGTCGTGGCCGAACGGCACGATCTTCTGTCCGCAGACGGTCTGGGGCAGCTGCTCCCAGTTCCTCTGCTGTGCCATCCAGAACACGGAGTCAAGGCTGTTGTCCACCCTGTTGGAAAGCGCGAAAGCCCGTCCGTCGTTCAGCCGCAGGACGGACGTGTGGTCGGATATCTTCTCGATTCTGCTCATACTAGTATCAGTTTTTTTCCGTTGAATGTCATCAGAAGCGGCTGGTAGAAACGCCGCGGCTCTCCGGTCTCCAGATCCATGTACCCCTCGATGAGATCTGCGTTCCTGTTGTGTTCCTTCATCTCCCTGTGCCGCAGGATCCCGCGGTGGACGTAGACGATGCCGTCGGACGTGCCTTTCGATGGATTGTAGGACATGAACGAGAAACTGAAGCTCCTGTCTTCCTCGGACAGTCGCCTCATCTCGGCCAGTGCTTCATATACGTTCATATCACAAAGTTAGCGTCAGTCATGGCTGGATAAAGGACATCGGAGAAGGCCGCCGGGTGCGTCCGGACAACCGGAACATGGTGGCCGGGGCTTCTGTTGAAGCGCGCGCTGAAGCCCAAAACGACAGCGGAAACCGTTGAAATCACAGCAGACAGACACTCTTTTATGAATATTTTCCCGTCAAATGAGTGAAGTACAGTACTTTGCGTCCCAAGGGCGCAAAATGATGCCTTTTTCGGTCGAAGAAGACCCCGGGCCGCCCTGCCGAGGAATCGCAATTGCGATTACGTTCCGGAGTGATATATGGCGCTCGGGTGTGTCAGCGGCTACTCTTTCCGACCGCCTTCGGATCGACAGCCGCGGACGGCAGCATCGTCTTCCCGCTTGCCAGGCCGCGAAGCTGCCTGGTCATCACGAGGTACTTGAACGAGTCCGACGGATTGGTGGACTCGGTAGGCAGCTGCTCGATAGGCAGCTTCTCGCTTCTCTTGTCCTTGAACACGACACCATTCCGCACAGCAGTCCTCGCCCTCTCCAGCGACAGCTTGAGATTCTTGGCGGCGTAGGCGTCTATGCGGATCACCGGCAGTCTCGGATTCCGCTCGCTCATTATCTCCTGCATGAACGAGTATTCCTCCGGCTGGCCGATGTTGCCCTGGTTGATGGACATCAGCTGCACCGTCCAACCAGTGCGGCGACCGTTCCCATCGTACTCGATGGACTTCTTGAGTTTGCTGACCTGATCCTCTCCCACCGACTTGTAGGCGTTGCCGGCGCGGTCATAGTACAACATCAGGGTTCTGCTCCTCATCGGAGCGAAGAAAGCGCGGAACTTCTCTCCGAGGTCAGGGACATATTCGGGAGCCAAAGTGTAGAGGAACTTCACCACACGTATGCACGCGCGGCCCTTCTCGATGTCGTTCTGGGCGATGGACATCGAACACATATTCCCGAAGTCCACTCCCGCCATCAATGGCTTGTCGATATCGAGATATTTCAGCACCCTGCAATCCTCCCTATCCAGCAGCCCGAAACCGTCATAGGCATCCTCATCCGTGCCGTCGTAGTAGAAGTGGCGTTCGGCAAGGGATGTGTAGAAGCGGTCGCCGGATTCCAGGGACGGGCGCATAGAGAGGATGGCCGTGTTCAGATCAGGAAGCTTACCCGAGATGGCATCCCCGAACCACTGCTCTGTGAGGATGTCCACATTGATGTAGGATGATGCCAGCATGAAGAAAGTCCTGGCTTCCTTACGCATCCTAAGTTCAGTCCATCGGGCTTTCCACTGTTCGGCCACACGGCATTTGCTGCGATAGACGTTCAGGTCATCGGCACTGTGAGTATTCATCCATTTGTCTTTGGCGGCGGCAGCCTCGTGCAGGCATTCGTTATAGACCAGGCCGGCTTTCAGCACAAGCACGATGGCCGGGATGTCCATATTGTGGGCATATTTCAGGATCCAGTCATATTCCCCGATGTGCGTGGTGTCCGGCATATCGGTGGTGAAACTGAATCCTCGGTAGAAGACACTGTGACCATATTCCTGCCTGTAGCCACGGACTGCCTTCAGAAGATTGGAGATCTTGTCCTCACGGAAGTATTTCACCTCGTCTCCGAAGACAAACACATAGGATGCTCCGGCCAGTGTGGCCGGACGGTCGAGGGAACCGAACCTGATGTTGGTGCCGGTGTAGAAGATGATGGTTCGCTTGTAGGAGACCAGTTTGTTGAACGGTTTCCAGAAATGGGGCTTAAGCCAGTCCGGGAGACCAGCCTTTTCCGCATCTGTAAAGGTGGGCGGCTCCTTCTCGATGACATAGTGGACACCCTCACGGAGTCCTTTTCGTTCCAGCCCCTCCAGAACAGAAGGGAGGATGTTGGCGTTCAGGTTCGTGAACGTGTCGGCCACCCAGACGACGGGCGCTCCTGGCATATCATAGATGACATCCAGCAGTCTTTCGGCCTGGATGTCGGTTGTCTTGGCTCCGCCACGCCCCACAACATTGAGGTTCTGACAGGCGCCGGCCAGCGACACGATCTGGGCGAAAGGGTTCTGGTACTGGACGGAGGCGGCTTGTGTGGATTCAGGTTTAACTCTCTTCCTTTGCATCCTCAAGGTATTTTACGATGTCGAGATCAACGATGCCTGCATCGGTCCTGAGCCGTCTCTTGACGGACTCCGGAGCGACCACGGTGTCAATCTGCCTTTCCAGCTCATCACGGTTGGCTGCCGGAAGTCCGATGGATTCTGGCGTTGCGGAAAGCAGACGGAACATCGGCTGGTAGATTTCAGCCGGAAGCTTGGCCGGATCATCTTTGTCCAGCTGGAGGGCACGAGCCTTGTTGGCAAGGATGTCAGCGGCCACGGCATAGTCCTTCGATGTCTTGGCGGCGTCCCTCGCGGCGACATAGAGTGTGTCGAACTGATCCGCCATCTTGTTGCGCATCGCCTCCTTGGAGACCTTGCGGTTGCAGTAGAAGAGTTCCACGGCTTCTGAATATATGTCCGCGGCCCGTTGGTATGGAATGCCGAAAGGGGCGCTGGTCAGGAACTTGATCGTCCTCCTTTTGCCATACTGGCCGTCCAATGAATATATCAGCGTCAGCAGGTCTATGTAGATCTGTTCCTTGTCGGAAAGGTTGCCCTTTGATCCGGAAGCAATATATTCCTGAATCTTTTCGAACGCGCCTTCTTTCTCGGCACCGCCGAACAGATCCAGCTTTGAGATGGTGAAACTTTTGTCCCGGACGATGTCGCGGAACTGCTCGACGGAGTCGGCGGCGCCACGTTCAGCTCCACGCACAACGGCAAGTTCGATCTTAGCCCTCTTCTCCAGCTGGCCGCGTTTGATGGCGTTGCTGATCCGCTGATCATCTATCGTGACGGGATCAGCCAAGATGACATCCAATTGCCTTTCTGTGATGTCAAGGAATCCGGCCAGTTCGGCATCAGTCCAGCCGATGGCCGCAAGGGATGAAAGATCATCGAGAAGTTCGGTTGTCAGTTCCTTCATATTCTTTAATCATTCGGTTTATCTCATCGAGCGTCATCTTCAGGCGGGAAAGCCTGTCCTCTCTTGACACTTTCAGATCAGGACGGTCGCCCTTCCTGATTTCCCGCTCGGCGCGCCAGACGGAATCCTGGACGTTCCGCCTTTTCCGGATGAGACTCGTGACCGGCAGCCGGCGAAGATCATCCATCTTCCTAGACAAGGCGAAGATCGGGTGTTTGCCGAGGATTCGGTGATGCTCCTTATAATATTGAAATTCAAGGCGAGAACTTGAATTTTGAGAAAAATTTCTTATTGTTTTTTCGGCGCATTCATAGCACTCTTCCGGAGTGGTGCAACTGAACAGATCCTCGTGGGCGTTGACATAGTTGTGCCAGGAGGAGATCATGTCCGCGGCCAGAGCCTTCAGCTCCGTAGGACAGTCCGGCTCGGACAGGAATGGCCAGTCCTCCCGGAACCGTCCGCCCTTGGCCAGTGTCCGCGAGAACGGAATCCCGTCGGCGAACGGAAGCAAGGTCTTCTTCAGGAGCCGTGAATATTCCTCCGGAGCCTTCCTGACAAGAGAGTCCAGCCACCTGTTGGGCGCGTATATACTCAAGAGCCGAAGTCCCTCAATGACCTCGGCTCCCGAACTTATCCATCTGTCAATCTCGTTACTCATTCAGCAGGTACTGGTCAATCAGTCGCGTGATGGCCGCATAGCCTTGAGGAGTTGCGAAGACGAACTTCTTTCGGACGAACGCCTCGATGACAATGTGCTCGCAAGGATTCGCGCGGTACACCGGTGTGACGATGTTGCCGAAGCGGAATCCGGCCTCGACCGGCCGGTGGAGATTCTTCTTGAAGTAGTCCCTGAGGAACTCCTCGACTGTCTGATCTTGTGCCGGAAGCGCTTCCACCAGTTTCTCCTTGGAGAACGGTTTCGGCAGCCGTTCGCCGAACACCTTGTTGCCCTCGACATCCACGAACACGATTGGCGAGGATAGCTCCCCGACGGAAATCGGGGAGCATGGGACGCAGTTGGCCGGGACAAGGACGAACTCATCGGCGACACTGTTGTCGGCGATGACTCCTGCGAGGATGTCCCGGATGTCGTCATCCGGTCCGACAGTGATGACAACAGGCCTTGTGCCTGTCATCCTCTCCCAGACTTTGGACAACTGGATGTCCGTACCCTCGTAGGCGCAGACAACCACTCTGGCTCCTCCGTCTGAGACTTCGGCGGTTGGGGTCTCTTTCCTGACAGCCGCCTTGGTCTTGTCACCCTCGGCCATCCGTTAGGCTCCTCCCACAGCGGAGGCCGCGGCCTCGGCGACCGTCGGCATCTTTCCGGAATACTCGCCGGCGAGGAACTTGTCAGGAAGCGCCTGCTTCCAGGTGAGTGTCCTCTTCGTGGCCTCGCCATCCATCTTGGTCTCAAGTGAGAGCCTGAGCGGGTTGCAGACGCGCCCCATGATCTGAGGGCGACCGGAATCCGTACCGTCACACTCCTGCACGATGGCGATCACGCCACGGTTCTTGAACACCTCGATGAAGTTCTTGATGGCGACCGAGTTGCCCGGATGGTCAAACACGATGCCGGTCTTGATGCCTTCCGCGTCAGGATCTCCGGAGAGTTCTTCCGTCACCTGGATGGAGGAGGCGGTCGCATAGATGGAGATGGCCTTGGCCTCGGCCTTCAGGGTGAGGTCACCGGTCACGTTGCAATTTCCGACCTCGCGTGTAGGTTCGGTATCGACATCCTCCACATCTACCAGGATGATCTGGGATTTTCTGGTGGCGGCGCAACCAGCGCCGTCACCAGGTCTAGGAATTGATGATTTTACGTAAGCCATATTCTTGGTCATTATTCGTTATGCGCCACCGTCTACTGACTGGGTGGCCTTCTTTCCGTTCTCCCACTTATTGGTGTCAGGGACATCGGAGACGATGCTCTCGACAGGAGTGTAGCCATCAGGCACGGCGGCATACACAGCCTCGGCGATCTTGAAGCCCGTAGAGAGGGAGTACTCGCCGAACACCTTCACGTCGTAGTTCAGCTCCTCGATCTTGGTGATGCAGCTCTCCGCCTTGGAGAGATCCACAAGCTCCACGAAATTCTCCTTCGGGGTCGCGAAGATGATAGGGGAGTTGTACATCGATTTCAGAGGTACGAGGTGGAAGTTGGTGAAGCGGATGCTTCCGCCATTCTCCACGCCGGTGTACTTGCCGTTGACGGCGAAGTCCGCCCTCTTGTAGCGGGTGAGCAGCTGCTCGGAGCAGTGGATGGTCACGATGTGTGCGAACAGTCCGGAGATGCTGTCAACGAAGCCGTCGATGTAGGCGAGGAGCTCGGAGTCCGACATCGCCATCGGGTCGGCTGCCGCCTTGTAGTAGTTGATCTTGCAATTCTCGTCGGACTTGCCCTCCACAAGGATGGTCTCGAAACCGTCCATAGAGTTCTTTGCGGCCTTGCCCGCGTCACCGTCAGCGACAACGCCAGCATCGATGAACTTACCCTTGGCGATCATCGAGATGGTGATGTCATCCAGCACCTTAGGAAGGATGTGGTTCTCGATGATGTAGCGGGTGATAGGCATATCCGCCATAGTCTTGCCCTGCTCGTAGAGATAGAGCAGCCAGCTCTTGAGCACATCCGCCGGCTGGATCAGCACGTTCAGCTTGTGGCGGCGGTAAGGGATGCGGATCGGAGTGAAATTGGGCGTTCCCTTAGGAGTCCATTTCGGTGTGAACTGCTGTGAGACCTCTGACATGATGGCCGCGGAGGCGATGTAGTCTGTGTTGGACTGGATGCGGGTCATGTGCTTCGCGTCGTCGAATCCGTTGTAGACCCTCTTGTTCAGCAGCTCCAGCTTCATCTTCGGAGGCATCACCATGGAGAACTCCGCGTCGAGATCCTTGATGTCGATGGTAGCGTCGTCCATGGCTGCGAAGGCGTACGGATTGACGGAATCAAGAGCCTCCCGCACAAGTTTGTTGTGGACGGCGGCCATGTTGATGTTGAAGACCTTCGTCTGCGGCGGCATCTCCGCTCCAGAGGCGGTCGGTTTCGGCTCCGGCTCAGATGCCAGCGAGACAACGTCATTCTGTAGTTTCTCGATCTGAGCTGTCAGCGCGGTTGTTGCTTCCGCCGTCTTGGCGGCTACAGCCGCGTCGAAAAGGGTCACGGCATCAGCCTCCTCTTCGATGTTGATGCTTTCGAGTTTGTCGAGAAAGTCCTGGCCGTAGTTCTCCAGAACCTTCTGCCGCTCCTGATCAGAAAGGGAAACCTTGCCGTCCTTGACGTCAAGCTCGCTCTTGCCGAAGAGACGGGCCACAAGTCGGCCCATCTTGGAATTGTTGAGAGTTTTCTTATCCATTATGAAAAAGATTGGTTAAAGCTTGTGAGTGCGAAGACCGCATCTATTGTCTCGTGGAGGGTCTTCCTGGCATCCGCCATGTTCAGGCGCAGCGCGTCGGCGGTGAGGAACATCTTTCCCGAGAGAACCCCGTCCTGATCCTTGTGGATGGTAGGCCTTCCGGCCACGACGGCATCCCTGAACTGATCCACCAGCGGCTTCAGCTCGGCCTTCGCCGCCTCGTACCTTCCGGAAAGTGCCTCCCTGTAGGCGAAGTTCTTGTCCGGAGACTCCTCGGCATAGATGACAATTGTCTTCTCTCCGGTGATAGGATTGGCAGCCGTGCTGTCGATGAACACGGCCATGGCTCCGATGGAGCCGACCTCGGAAAGGTCGTTGTCCATGTAGATGGCGTCACATTGGGAGGCCACCCAGTAGGCGGCGGAGGCACAGCAGTCCACATGTGCGTAGACCGGCTTTCCGGCGGCCTTCGCGTGGCTGATCGCCTCGATCATCGGAGGGATGGCAGACGAACTGCCGCCGGGAGAGTCTATGTCCAGGATTATGCCGATGACATTTTCGTCATCGGCCATCTCCCGGAGCCTTTTAGCTATGAACGTTGTGCCGTAACTCCCGCAATTGTCGTACTTCGTCATCGTTCCGTGAAGAGGGATGATGGCCACACGCTTGGCCTTTTCCGGCAGCGCACCGGAGTCGGAGACCGTGGTGACGCTTGCCGCCTTCACCTCCATCTCCACGGGTGTCTTGTTGAGAAATGAGCGGGCGATGGGAAGCAGCCGGTCCGGATTGGAGACCAGCCACTTCCCCTGCACGATGTCCCTTGCCAGTTGGAATGTGTCAGCTTTCATCTTCGATCAATGTTTACGCAAAGATACTGAGCGACTTCTTCGTGGAAAGGACACTAATAAACAGGGAACTGGTAGGCGCAGGAGATCTTAAGGATGTTTGTCTCGCTGATCTCGAACGTCAGCGGCAAGTCCTCTGAGCCGTAGATCTCGCCGCCCCCGTGGCAGAACCCGACCTTGATGACAAGGTTGTCCCGCAGAACCTCCGAGGATTCCGACAGAGATGCGTTGATCTTGATGGTGGCCAGTCTGCCGGCCTCCTCGACCTTCTCTGATCTCTCGATGGTGGCCGTCGCAGGGATGAGCGCCAGCCTGTGCCATACGCCGTCCTGCCTGTCCAGGCTTTGAGCCTGTAGTGTGTCAATGATTCTGATCATCTTTCAAACCCTTTAAGTTAATGCTTCTGTCATAATAGTAGACTCTTTGCAGCAGCTTGTCAACAAGTCTGTCCAGCGTCTGCTGCGCCCGCCGGTAGATTCTCTTGTGAAGCGTGTCGAACTTGTCTGTGGAGAACAGCCCCCGTGAGACTATGAACGCCGTGACGATGTCCTTCTTCTGGAAGCCAAGCTCAAAGCCCTTGAGGTAGTACTGCTTGAACTCAATGTCAAAGTAGGCCGAGACGGCCATGTTCAGCGCCGCCGTGTCGTACCTGTCATAATAAAGGAACTTGTTTCTCATGGCGGCGGTGGCGGTGTCGCTCGGCAGCTCAAGGTTCAGGATCCTCTCACCCTCCACTTCCGGAGGGAATTCCGACACCTTGCAATGGGCGACAAGCAGTTTGCCCAGGCTGTTTCTGGCATAGACCTTCAGCGGCCCGCCTGGTCTCTCCGGCGGAAACAGATAAGCCAGATAATCCGCCATCATCGGCGAATCCACTTTCAATTTGACATCGAGCATTTCGCAGTTCATTAAATATTTTGGACACATTTTTCGCAAAAACATCAACTACACTAACTACACTTGAAGCGGTGTTTGATTATCAATTAGTTAGCTATTTTCGAGGTGTAGTTGACACCTCGAAAAGTGTAGTTAGTGTAGTTGGAGACTGCCCAAGTGTAGTTGAATGTAGTTGGAGTGTAGTTCTCCAACTACACCGCAACTACACCTTATTTGATTAATATTCATTGATTTACTTCAAGTGTAGTTAGTGTAGTTAGTGTAGTTGGGGTTTTTCGTTTCCTCAGCAAAAATCATTTTTCCAAATTTACGTAATTTATTGAAGAACTACAATAGATAACACTATTTAGTTATTTGTTCTGTAGTGTTATAACTATGAAATTTGCTCCGCTTGTGCTAAATTTTGGCATAAGCACCCTGTTTTTCCCTATTTCCCGCCGTTTTGGATAAAATTTGAAAAGTGTAAGCAAATGCCGCTATTTCGCTTCCGCTTTTTGATTGGTTATTATAAAATCGCCGTTTCACACACTTGTTTCCAATAAAAATCGTAAGTAATTAATGAAATATCAGCGACTCTTTCTGTATGACACAAAAAAAGGCGGCGTCCATACGGATGCCGCCGCGCCTGTCGGTGAATGAGATACTCGCCTTATCCTGAGTCAGGTTGCAATCAGGCGAATTTGACAGACGATAGTTCTTGGCTGAAGTTCTTTATGCCCTCCTCGATTTTCTTCACGGTCTTCGGGGAAGGATGCCTGTAGCCGCTGATGTAGTGGCTAAGAATGGTCTGGCTCACTCCGGTTACTTTCTCCAGTCCGGCAAGCGTTAGGATAAACGCATATTGTTGGAGGAAAGAGGGAACGTCGTTGTAGAACTCAAAATCGACATCCGGACACTCTTTGCCCTCTTCCGCAAGCATCTGCTTTGCCTCCTCATAAGAGTTGTAAAAGTCCTCTATGGCTTCTTTGGCTGTCTTGCCTTGACCGAGAAGTCCGAATGGAATCGCTTTGTTATACTCCATTGTTGCGTCGAAGGTTCCGTCCGAACCTCTCGCGATATAAACCTTTGCCTTCATATCTGATTTGATTAATTAAATATTTGTTAAGCATTGGGGTGGGTTATAGTTCCACCCCCGATTGCTTGCTTATGTTCTCCAATGTCCGGTCTTTCGCTTCTTGGTTGCTGTGTCGCGGTATCTGGAACTTTATTCCTGTTATCGGACTGAACCACCAGTCGTGGTTTTTACCGTGCGAGAGGAAAGAGCATCCGCCTTTCTTCAGCTTCCTTATGACTTCCGAGTATCTCATTACCGTTATTGTTTTGATTGCACTACAAAGATAAGGAATTTCTTAACATTTACCAAATATTTGGCGATTATTTTTACTTTTTCTTTTTTCCGAAAACGGCCTCGACCTCCTCGTCGGTGTCCGGATCGCGTCTGATCCGGCGGTAGTCGGGACTGAAAGTGATGCTGACAAGGCGTTCCTGATGGCAGACGCAAATCAGGCCGATGACAGCCTCGTAGTCACGTGGGGAGACCTGAACGAGATAGTCCACCCATTCCAGAAGAGGGAGGCTCCGCAGCCAGTTCACGTACACCCGCCGCCTTGCCGCGATCACATTGGCGTACCTGTGCCGGAACGCGTCCTCCTGCTCCCTGGAATACAGGACATATCTCCTCAGGTCTTCCATCACTCCTCCCAAAGTTCGGCATCAACCGCTTCGGCTGGCTCGGTGACCGATGGGGGAGCGCTGGCCGCCGTGCGGTTGTCACCGATCTCCAACGTGTCCGTAGAGATGTCCAGATCTATTCCGTAATTGACCTTCAGCGCGTCATAGTCAAAGACCATCGCCGTGGTGACGCGGCTCTTGCCGGTCTCCGGATTGCTCGACACGTAGGTCTTGTTCTCCAGCAGCTTG
>Ga0129311_1000765_pt1 | contig 25720 bp, 23 predicted proteins | sample Go1ome_FD_94435 | JGI IMG/M metagenome (GOLD analysis project Ga0129311, IMG submission 94435) | Western lowland gorrila individual fecal microbial communities from Wisconsin, USA - Go1022B metagenome | ecosystem: Host-associated > Mammals > Digestive system > Large intestine > Fecal | place... | reverse complement strand
TCCCACACCAATATACTTAACTGGTACAGATAATTCAGACTGAATAGCAACCGCAATACCACCTTTTGCTGTACCATCCAGCTTTGTAATAATAATTCCGTTGATTTCTGTAACTGTAGAGAACTGCCGAGCCTGTTCCAGCGCATTCTGGCCAGTAGAACCGTCCAGAACAATCAGTGTTTCCACATATGCTTCTGGATATTCTCTTTCAATGACACGTCTCATCTTAGCAAGTTCATCCATAAGATTTTTCTTATTATGAAGTCGTCCTGCAGTGTCAACCAGAAGAAGGTCAGCTTTTCTTGCTTTTGCAGCGGATACTGCATCATAAACTACAGCAGAAGGATCACTTCCTTCTCCCTGGGAAATGAGATCTACACCAGCTCGGTCTGTCCAGGTCTTTAACTGGGCAATAGCACCGGCACGGAAGGTATCTGCAGCAGCTACAAGTACCTTCTTCCCTCTGTTTTTATACTGGGCAGCAAGTTTTCCAATGGATGTGGTCTTTCCTACACCATTTACACCGATAACAAATACAACGGTATGTGCATCTTCAAAACCATAGGCACGGTCTGTCACTTCCATCTGGTTACGAAGAGAATTCATAACCAGTTCCTTACATTCTTCTGCCTTTTTAAGATGAAGTTCTTCCACCTTGTCCTTCAGGTCGTCAATAACCTTTTCCGTAGTTTCGAAACCCATATCTGCAGAAATCAGTGTTTCCTCCAAATCATCATAGAAATCATCGTCAATTTCATTTACAGCAAATACATTTGCAATACTATTACTGGTCTTTTTGAGACCATCTTTTAATTTCTGAAAAAATCCCATTTGCATTCCCCTTTATTACTTATCAAGTTTATCTTCAATCATGTTTACAGATACAAGAGTAGAAACACCCTTTTCCTGCATGGTAATACCATACAGTACGTCAGCAGCTTCCATAGTACCCTTACGGTGTGTAATAACGATGAACTGTGTATGCTTTGTAAGTCTGTGCAGATACTGTGCGTAAAGACCTACGTTAGAATCATCAAGAGCAGCCTCAATTTCATCAAGAATACAGAATGGAGATGGCTTCAGACTCTGAATAGCAAAAAGCAAACTGATGGCTGTCAGTGATTTCTCACCACCGGAGAGCTGCATCATATTCTGTAACTTCTTTCCAGGTGGCTGAGCATTGATCATAATACCCGTTTCAAGAAGATCATCTTCATCCACAAGGGTAAGGGTACCCTTACCCCCACCAAAGAGTTCTTTGAATACCTTACCAAAGGCAACCTGAATATCCTTGAACTTTTCAGCGAACTGTCTCTTCATGGCTACATCAAGTTCTGCAATAATATTCTTCAGATTATTTTCTGCTTCGATAATGTCATCATGCTGGGTTTTCAGGAAGGTATAGCGTTCATTGACCTCTGCATACTCTTCAATAGCACCTACATTTACATCACCCAGGCCCTTAATCTGCTTACGAACTTCAGAAGTTCTTCTCTTTAATTCTGCTTCATCACCCAGACCTTCAACCTTTAAGGCTTCCGCACTACTATATGTGAGTTCATACTCATTCCACATATAATCGGACTTTTCATCTTTTTCCTCGTTGAGTTTTTCTAACTTCATGCCCAAAGTGAAATCTGTCTTTTCCAGACCTGCGATTTCTGTGGACATTTTTTCACGTTCTTCAAAGAATTCCTTATGGCTTGCATTAACCTTAGTCTGTTTTTCCTTTAAGGCTTCCAGTTTCTTCGTTAAGGCTTCAATTTCAGCCTTTGCAGAATCAATGAGTTTGTTCTGTTCAGCAAGATTTGCTGTAAGTTCTTCTGCCTCAGAACCACCAGATAAAAGTCTCTCCTGGTACTCACGCTGTTTTGCCTCGTTCTTTCTGATTTCATCTTCAATACGATTCTTTTCAGCATTAGCAAATGAATAGTTCTGCTGAATAGACTGTGTATTCAGATTTGCAGAACTAAGAGTAGCTTCCGCGTTGATCTTTTCTGTACGTTTCTCAACAAGGCTCTGATTCAAGCTGTCAATTTTAGATTTTCTTTCTGTAATAGAAGCCTCTTGCTCCTTACCACTGGCAAGAAGTTCATCCTTATTTACGGCAATAGTAGAAATCTGTTCTTCCAGTTCTGCCTGTTCTCTTTCGATAGACTGCAGATCCTTCTCAATTGCACTCTTTTCCTGAATGCAATTTTCCAGCTGCATCTTTACGCTGTTCTGTTCAATTGAAAGATGATTCAGTTCTGCCTGTAATTTATTTCTGCTTTCCTTTAAGGATTCTCTCTTCATCTGGAGAGAAGTCTCTTCTTCCTTAGACGCACGCAGTTCATTTGTCTTTTCACCAATAGACTTGGTAATTTCATCTAATTCACGCTTACGACCAAGAAGGTTACTATTATTACGGAAAGCACCACCGGTCATGGCACCACCTGGATTAATCAGTTCTCCACTAGGGGTAACCAGACGCAGGGACTGATGATATTTCTTAGCAATTCTAGTTGCGGCATCAATATCTTCCACAACGATGGAGCGGCCAAGAAGGCTCTCAATTACACCAGTAAATTTACTATCTGTCTTAACCAGCTGAGATGCTACACCAATAACACCAGCTTCCTTCAGAGCATTCTGATCTACGTTACCTCTGTTCTTAACCGTTGTAATTGGCAGGAAGGTAGCACGACCAAACTTATTATTACGCAGATATGCAATCATTCTCTTTGCAGTATCTTCATCTTCTGTAACGATATTCTGAATACTTCCACCAAGCGCTGTTTCAATGGCAGTTTCGTACTTTTCATCTACTTTAATAATATCCGCAACAACACCCAGAACGCCCTTTTGCTTGTCCTTCTGTTCCATTACCTTACGAATACTGTTTCCATATCCTTCATAACGCTCAGATAAATTTCTAAGGTTTTCAAACTGAGAACGTAAACGAATAACTTCAGAACTTAAAGAATCAATCTGATTTCGAAGACTAGAAGCACGATCTGTAGCATTTCGGAGATTTGTCTCGGTTTCTGTAAGATCCTTCTGATGGCGATTTACAGCATCATTTACAGAAGTCTGCTGTTCAACCAGCGTTTCGTATGTGGTCTGATTCTTTTGCTGCTGGCTCTTATCGGATAAATACTTGCCCTTTAATTCGATCTTTCGAAGATCAATATTTTCCAGCATAGTATCGTATCTTGCCTGTTTTTCCTTTAAAGAAGAACCAGCATTCATAAATTCAAGAATATCGGAATTGGCAGCCTGAATCTTTCCTTCGATTTCTGCTTCTTCCGAAGAAATCTTTTCAGCATTTTCTCTAGCCTTCGATTCTTCTTCCTTAGCAAGCTTTAAAGTATCATCAATTTCTTTTACCTTATCCGCATTTAATGAAAGTTCTCTTTCAATATCTTCTTTTTCAGACTGAAGAATATTAATCTGACGTTTCATTTCTGCCTTACGCTGATCAACGGAGGCAATCTTTTCCTGCATTACACGGATTTCACCAGAAGCATGCTCCATTTGAATCTGCTGATCATGAATATTGAGACGTTCGCCTTCCATTTCCATGGTAATATTCTCAATTTCAGCTTCCAGGCGTTCATATTCAACCTTTGTTTCTTCAAAGGCATTTTTCTTCTCTGCAATAGCTTCCTGTGTAATCTTCTGCTTATCTTCTATTTCCTTAATTTCAGCACGAAGAGAATCCACAACTAATAAGAAAGAATTGATATCCAGCTTCTTTAAGTCATCTTTTAACTCCAGATACTGCTTGGCTTTTTCGGCCTGCATCGCCAGAGGTCCAACTCGCTCTTCCAAACCAGAAAGAATATCATTTACACGGTTCAGATTATCATGTTCATCAGCCAGCTGTTTTTCTGTAATCTGCTTATTCTTCTTATATTTAACGATACCTGCAGCTTCATCAAAAAGAGCTCTTCTTTCATCTGGTTTATCAGAAAGAATACGTTCTACCTGACCCTGACCGATGATAGAGTAACCCTCTTTACCAATACCGGTATCAAAGAATAAAGCAGTAACATCTTTTAATTTGCTTACGGTACCATTGATTAAATACTCACTTTCACCGGAACGATACACACGTCTTGCTACAGTAACCTCTGTATAATCAATAGGAAGACTGTGGTCAGAATTATCCAGAGTAATCGCTACATAAGCTGAGCCCTGAGGTTTTCTTGCTTCTGTACCAGCGAAAATGACATCTTCCATCTTCTTACCACGAAGACGAGATGCACTTTGTTCACCCAATACCCATCTAACAGCATCAGCAACGTTACTCTTACCAGAGCCATTAGGGCCGACAATACCGGTAATACCATTTTCAAATTTAAATACTAATTTATTTGCAAACGACTTAAAGCCATTAATTTCAATACTTTTTAAATACATAAGAAGTTCCCTTATTTAACTATTTGATTTTGAGTAGCGTACGATGAGCAGCAATTTGCTCCGCCATCTTCTTGGTAGAACCTGTTCCTTTTTCTTTTTCTACGCCATTCAAAATAGCAACAACTTCATACTCTTTGTTATGTTCCGGACCACGAGATGCCACCAATTTATACTCGAGAGTTAGGCCCTTACCCTGGGAATACTCCTGCAGTAATGATTTTGCATCATGGAAAGTAGATTTATTCTCAATATCCGTAAGTAGAAATCTATTTACATATTCTCTTGCAGCTTCAATGCCACCATCCAAATAGATTGCCCCCAGAACCGACTCGAATAAATCACAAAGAATAGAACTTCTATTTCTGCCTCCAGTCATTTCTTCTCCATGACTCAGGTAAAGATAATCTCCATAACCAAGATCCCGTGTTATCTGGGAAAGTGTATACTCACAAACCAGACTTGCTCTGAGTTTTGTAAGCTTACCTTCTGGATAATCTGGATATTGATGATATAAAACATCAGAAGAAACAAACTCTAAAATAGAATCTCCAAGAAATTCTAATCTTTCATAGGATTCACATACTGTATGACTTTCATTCACATAGGATTTATGCGTAAAAGCGGTATCCAGTAGTTCTTTATTATGAAATTGATAATGAAGGATTTCTTCTAATTTCGAATAATCCATCTCATTCTCCTTTTAAATACTTATTTTGCTACTTATTCTGCAACATTTGCTGAAGCTTCAAGACTCTCTTCTGCTGCTTCATCAGCAAGTCCTTTGGCAATCAGTCCATTTACATCCTGATCCACAAAAGTGAGGCACTGTCTGATAGCAGAAATTACCTCTCCTTCTTTGGAATTACCATGAATTTTTACCACCAGACCATTTAAGCCAAGAAGTGGCGCTCCACCATATTCAGAGGCACTGAATCTTGATTTCAACCCCTTTAAAGATGACTTAATGAAAAGTCCACCAATCTTTGACTTCAGAGATGACATAATGGCTCCCTTAATCTCACCCAGGAGCATCTTGGCAAGTCCTTCATAAAGCTTAAGAATAACATTACCAACAAAGGCTTCTGTAAGAATGACATCTGCCTTTCCATTTGGAATTTCTCTAGATTCAATGGATCCAATGAAATTAATTGACTTACAAGCCTTTAATAGTGGATAAGTACTCTTTACAAGTGCATTTCCCTTTTCTTCCTCAAGACCGATATTTACGATGGCCACACGTGGATTCTTTACGCCACAAATTTTCTGCATATAGATAGAGCCAATCTGTGCAAACTGAACCAGCACTTCTGGTTTAGCATCCACATTTGCGCCACAGTCAATTAAGAGTGCTGGTGTCTTAGTTGTAGGAAGCAGAGGTGCAAGAGGAGCTCTCTTAACCCCTTTGCTGCGTCCAATGATAAAGGTACCACCTGCAAGAATAGCACCGCTACAACCAGCTGAAATAAAGGCATCTGCCTTACCTTCCTTGACCTGATTCATTCCAACTACTAAAGAGGAATCCTTCTTTTCCCGAACAGCCTTTACAGGTGGCTCATTCAGAGAAATCTCTTCTGTGGTATTTATAATCTCTAAACGATTCTTATCATATTCTTTTCCTTCCAGATACGTATTAATCTCTTTTTCATGACCAGTGAGAATAATATGTACTTCCGGGTGTTGTTTTAATCCTTCAATTGCACCATTCACACAAACCTCAGCGCCATTGTCGCCACCGATTGTATCAATAACAATTCGAACTTCTTTCTTCAACCTATATTCCTCCCATTCTACTAAAAAAACATATTTATTTTATGCTACTTAAGGGGAGTTTGCAAGAAACATAAGAAAAAGGACTGTACTTACGTACAGTCCCTGATCATTATCATTTATGATTGAATTAAGCTTCAACGTTGATGATCTGCTTCTGGCTATATGAACCACAGCTCTTGCAGACTCTGTGAGGCATCATAAGTTCGCCACACTTTGGACACTTAACAAGATTTGGAGCAGACATTTTCCAGTTAGCTCTTCTCTTGTCACGTCTAGCTTTAGAAATCTTATTCTTAGGACAGATTGACATGCTTGTTACACCTCCTTGCAAAAATCACACTTGCACCATTATACAAATGAGCCGACTTTCTGTCAACAACTTTATAAAAATTTACGTAAACAAATTATCAGCCATTTGGTCCTTTTTGAATTAAAGAAGGGCTACTGTTTCTCTACAGATGGCCAGTTCTTCGTTTGTAGGAATTACATATACCTTAACCTTAGAATCTGCTGTACTAAGTTCTGCTTCAACTCCATGGGTTGCTGCATTTACTTCTGGATTAATTTCAACACCAAGGTATGTAAGATAATTCAGTATATGCTCACGAACCAGATTGTCATTCTCTCCGATACCTGCTGTGAAGGCAATTAAATCTACACCATTCATAGATGCTGCGTAAGCACCAACCAATTTAGCACATGAATAACAGAATGATTCAAATGCTTCAACACAACGTGGATCACCATTCTTGTATCCTGCATCAATATCTCTCATATCACTGGAAACGTCTGTCATTCCTTCCAGGCCTGACTTCTTATTAAGAATTGTAAGTACTTCATCAACTGAAAGATTTTCCTTATCTGCAATGAACTGTACAACTGCTGGATCAAGGGAACCTGAACGTGTACCCATAATCATACCTTCCAGTGGAGTAAGACCCATGGATGTATCCACTGACTTACCACCCTTTACAGCTGTAACGGAAGCACCACCACCAAGATGACATACGATTACCTTTGTGTCTTCTACTGCTTTATCAATATGCTTTACAGCTTCCTTTGAAACGTAAGAATGAGATGTGCCATGGAAACCATAACGACGAATCTTATAATCCGTGTAGTACTTTGTAGGAATACCATATAAATATGCCTTTGATGGCATTGTCTGATGAAATGCAGTGTCAAATGTAACTGCCTGAGGAACATTTGGCATTAATTCCTGACAAGCCTTGATACCAAGTACATTTGCAGGATTATGGAGAGGTGCAAGATCAGAACATGCATCAATCTTCTTCATTACTTCATCATTTACAAGTACGGATGAATTAAAGAATTCTCCGCCGTGTACTACACGGTGACCAACAGCATCAATTTCATCCAGTGAAGAAATTGCACCGAATTCTGGATTTAAAAGTGCATCAATAACCTGCTTTAAGGCTACGCCATGATCTGGCATATCGATTTCTATCTTTACTTCCTTGCCAAGAACCGGATTCTTGGCTTTAATGCAGCTATGCTCAATACCAATTCTTTCGCAAATACCCTTCGCTAATACTTCTTCAGATTCTGAATCAATGAGCTGATACTTCAGTGATGAGGATCCACAATTAATAACTAATACTTTCATTTCAATACCACCTTTTAAATGTATTTATTTACCAATCAATATCCTGGCCTTCCTTACCGCTAATGGTAATCCGACCACGCCCATGTTCCTTACTGTAATACAGGGCACTATCAGCACCTTCAATTACAGCGTGTATATCATCTGTCGTTTCCTTAAAGGAAGCTAGTCCCATAGATGTATTGACATTAATTACTAAATCTTCAAAGTTAACTTCTGTATTCTTAATTTTTGCATGCATTTCACAAAGAATACGATAGGCCTTTTCCAGGCTTGTATTTGGAAGAATTAAAAGGAATTCTTCACCACCAAATCGAACCGCAGTTCCACCATATTTCTTAGCGAATTCCTGATCAGTACTGGCTACCATTTTAATAACTTCATCACCAGCTAAATGACCATAGGTATCATTTACAGATTTGAAATGGTCAATATCCATCATGGCAACAGTAAATTCACCATTTTCTGCTAAAACTTCATTGCAAAGCTTTGGATAGAAATTATTAAAGTAAATACGATTGTAAATATGAGTAAGACCATCCTTTTTAGCCATATCCTCTGTCTGTAAATAGAGTCGATCACTAATCAGAGCGGCTGTGAAATTCATAATAGATGTCTCATAGAAGGCAAATCCTCCATCAAAGAAATCGTATTTGCTGGATGTAACAACCATAACACCATAAACCTTATCATTTTCAAAAGCTGGGAATGCAACAGCATTGCAAATATCTGCCCCGGCAAGATAAGGATATTTAAAATCATTATTCTTACAGATTACCAATGGTTCTGGAATTTTCTTTCTTTTAATCGTGTTATAGATATCCAGAATATCCTGTTCCAAAATCATTTTAGGCGTAGAACTAACAGAAAGAATTTCAAGATATGGCGCTTCATTCATGTATGTATCTTTTTCCATATAGAAGCCACACATACTTGTTTTCTTAATTTCCATAACATTGGAAATCATTTGTTTCGCGTTGAGCGGCACATTGAAGTTGGAGGAAAAGTATTTCATAACTTCAATCAGTGATCTTGTTTCCGTATTAATCTTCTGCAGTTCGTCATTTGCTTTAGTAAGATTTAACTTCTGCAGATTAATTTCACTATTAACTTTTTCTACCTTTTGCTGAAATTCACCTAATTTTAGGTTTTCTTCCACCGTGTCAGCATTTTTAAAATACAGCTTCGTATATCGATCATCGAAATTCTTAATACTCTGCGAATATAATAAATATACAAGGTAATAAGTAAGTAAAAAGATTATGAAGGTCAAAATAATAACCAGAACATAGGCTGCCGATATTTTAGCCTTAAAAGGCACTACAATGGCCGTAGAAATCAAACTCATGAGAATACATAAAAACATGGAGTTTGTATCCGAAAAAACATCAGAAAAAAAGATTTCTTCGGTCATAAGCAGAAATACATAGATAAATAATACACAAGCAACAGGAATACTCGTATCTGCAATATGTCTGCCGACTAACATAACCAAAGAATAGGCCACAAGTCTGATTTGAAACGGTGCTGGATTCACATGATTCTTTGCATAGAAAATAAGTTCATCCACTAACCAGAAAATCAAAAACATAAGAATAAAATAGATTGTCTGCACATGCCAACTAATATATTTTGCAGCAAACAGAACAAAAAATAAAACCATTATAACTGCATAGAAATAGCGATGAAAGGTTCTTAATTTCTTTAAAAATTCAAGTTTAAACTCGACTGGCAATTTGTCCCACTCCTTCGCCCCAATTTATAGGAAATTTTATCACACAAAAATACAATCATCAAACAGCTGCTAGGGCCTGTTCAATTTCTATTTTCGTAAATTCAAAGTCCCCATTATTATGAATTACACGGTCTGTATTTTCATAGAAAAAGTCATCTTGAGGTTGGGAATTTAAAAAGCCTTCAGCCTTCTCAACCGAATAACCTCTGCTTTCAATGATTCTACTTTTCCTAATTTCAGCATCTGTTTGAATAAACCAGATTTCGTTGCATATTTCTTTATATCCATCCTGAATTAAAAGAGCAGCTTCTATGAATAGAAATTCAAGTCCTTCCCCTTTCTTTTGCCTAATCAAGTCACGGATATATTCTTTAACATCTGGATGAACAATGGAGTTTAATCTATGCAAAGCATCCTTATCATTCAGTACTACTTTGGCAAGAGAAGCTCTGTCGATTTCCTGATTCGCATCCAGAATTTCTTCGCCAAACTCATTTGCAATCTTTTTGTAAGTTGCCTGTCCCTTTTTCATTAACTGATGCGCAAGCTTGTCAGCTTCCAGGGTTTCACTTTTATCTTTGGCAGATAGGTAAGACAGGACCATGGACTTGCCTGCTCCTATCCCACCGGTGATACCAATAACTTTCATATGAGTGTCCTTTACTTTACAGCATACATATCCTTGCCTGTGTGTATATCAATATACATTGGCACAGCAAGGGATACAGCATTCTGCATATAATCCATTAAGATCTGCTTTACAGCTTCCACTTCTTCACTTGGTGCTTCAATAAGAAGTTCATCGTGAATCTGCAGAACTAACTTTGCCTTAAGCCCCTGTTCCTTTAAGGCATTGGCAACCTTAATCATGGCAATTTTCATGATATCTGCTGCAGTACCCTGAATAGGCGCATTCATGGCAGCTCTTTCGCCAAATTGTCTTTGCATGAAATTCTTGCTCTGTAATTCAGGAATTGGTCGAATTCTATTGTAAATAGTCTTCGTAACACCAGTCTTTTTGGCTTCTTCTACCTGCTGATCCATGTATTCCTTGATTTTGGGATAGGTAGCGAAGTATTTCTCAATATATTCTTTGGCTTCCTCTCTGGTAATATCCAGATCCTGTCCTAAGCCAAAGGAGCTGATGCCGTAAATAATACCGAAGTTAACCGCCTTTGCCTTACGTCTGATATCGGATGTAACTTCCTCCAGAGGTATATTGAATACCTTAGAAGCAGTGATGGCATGAATATCCTTTCCCTCAGAGAAAGCAGAAATCAGATTCTCATCCCCTGAAATAGATGCCATAACACGAAGTTCAATCTGAGAATAGTCCGCATCCACAAATGTCCAACCCTCTCTTGGCACAAAGGCTTTACGCAATTCTCTTCCAAGCTTGGTTCTTGTTGGAATATTTTGCAGATTGGGGTCTGCAGAACTAAGTCTTCCAGTAGATGCCACTGTCTGGTTAAAGGTACTATGAATACGTCCATCCGGTTTGATGGAAGAAAGTAAGCCCTCTACATAAGTAGAAAGAAGCTTCTGTAACTGACGATATTCAAGGATTGCTTCTACTATAGGATGCTCGTCCTTAATCTTTTCTAATACCTCAACACTTGTTGAGTAACCGGTTTTTGTTTTCTTACCACTGGTGAGACCAAGTTTTTCAAATAAGATCACACCCAACTGCTTCGTAGACAGAATATTAAACTCCTCACCAGCAGCCTGGTAAATGATATTTTCAAGCTCATCTAAACGATTTCTGCAATTCTTGCCATATTCTTCTAACATGAACTTATCACAGCAGATCCCAGTTTTCTGAAGTTCATAAAGAACAAATTCCAGAGGTTTTTCTATATTTTCGTACAAATCCCATTCGCCAAGATCTTTACACTTATTTACCAGAATAGATGAACACTTCTCAGCCACATAGGCCTTCTCAGCAAGAAGTAATCTGTAATCTTCATCCTGTAAACTAAAAGGAGTAATTTCCTTTTTGCCCACAAGTTCCTTTTCTGATTTCATTTCTCTCTGCAAATAGAAAATGGAAAGTGTTTCAAAATCATATTTTCCTGAACTTGCATTGGCAAGGTAAGCAAGAATTTGTAGATCCAAAAATGGATCATCCAAAGTAATCTTTAACTGATCAATATATGGTTTAAATGTCAGGAATGAAACATGAACGCCACTATGAAGGTACGCAATTAACTCATCAAGATCAGAATCACCATAGATAGACTTAATATAGGTTACCCCCTCAGAGCAAACAGCTACGCCGATGATTTGTGAATCCGTCGTTTGGGCCAGTTCCATGCCAATATATTCATCTCCTGAAGGAAGTTCTGAGAAATTATCCACTGTGACAATTTCTAAATTATCTTCCCCTTCATTCTTTTCAAAAGGTAATCTCTTTAGAAGACTATGAAGACCCACCTGTTCAAATTCATGATATACATCTGCACTAAATATTTCTTCATGACTAACTGCAAGATCCGGGACTGCTACTTCCAATTCGCAATCCAGCTTAATTGTTGCAAGATCTCTGGAAAAAATTGCCTGATCCTGAAACTCTGTTAAGTTTTCTCTCGCTTTATTTGGAGTGATGTTTTCAAGATTTGCAATGGCATTTTCAACACTGTGATAGGTCTGGATGATTTTGGAGGCAGTCTTAGGACCGATACCAGGAACACCTGGAATATTATCGGAAGTATCTCCCATAAGTCCCTTCATCTCAATAAATTCTATTGGCGTAACACCATATTCCTCCACCACATCCTCCGCATGGTAGTTCAGAACAACAGTCTGTCCATCCTTGGTTTTGGGAATACGCACCATAATTTTATCAGTAGCCAGCTGTAATAAATCACGATCACCAGAGAGAATCGTTACCTGAAAATCATCATCCGCTTTTCTGGAATAAGAACCAATCAAATCATCCGCTTCCAGTCCGCCTTTTTCCACCGTATGAATATGCATTTTATGGAGGATTTCTTTGATAACCGGAAACTGTTCTCTAAGTTCAGGATCCATGCCATGTCGAGTACCCTTATATTCAGCAAACATCTTATGTCTGAAAGTAGGTTCATGCACATCAAAAGCTACCGCAATATGGGTTGGATTTTCTTCATCAAAGACCTTAAAAAATATATTCAAAAAGCCGAGGATTGCATTTGTATGAAGGCCACTTGCATTCACAAGGTCCTTCGGTAATGCAAAATATCCTCGGTTCATAATACTATTCCCATCAATTAATAATAATTTATTCGTAGCCATTATCTGCTTCCCTTTTCATTTTTCTTTTCTTTTTCAAGTTCCAGATCATTTTGAGCGATTTTGTCTGTAAGTTGCAGAAGTTTATCCTGATCATCTCTTAACTTACGATACTTACGAATTCTCTGGAAATCAGTAATTTCCTCTTCCTGATTATTTAAAGCCTCTTCCACATAATCATTTTCATGGAAAGTAAGATCTGGATAAACACTGTGAGCAAAATAGTATTCACCCTGATATTCCTTCTTTGTTGCCTGTTCAAAGTTGTAGACTCTGCTAATGCAGGAACCATAAAAAAGAATTCCAAAAGTAATAGCAAGTGCCATTACAATGGAAAACGCAGAAACACGAACACCTCTTCTGTTTCTAACCTTTCTTCCTAATTTTACCAGCTGTAAATCAAGGTCTTTTTCAAAGTTAGAACAAAGTTTTTCATTATGATCCAGCTGTTTCATACCAACCAAAAGCGTATAATAAACTTCCAGCTCTTCATGGCATTTGGGACAAGACTGCATATGCATAACAAAGTCTTCCTGTTTACTATCAGGAATACGATGTTCTATGAATGGAATAATATAAGATTGTGCCTCTAAATGATTCACGATTCTACCTCTCTAAACTCATGGAATATTTTACCATTGAGAGAAATTCAGTGCAATTGCATATCCAATTCCAGAGGCATTAATATGTTAGATATTGTATATAAATGTAAATTTTTAACCTATTGCCCAAGCAACAATCCAAGTCAATTTCAAATCCAGCAAAGAATAAAAAAGGCATACCCGGACAAAATGTACTTGTCTGGATATGCCTTAATATTTAGCTTTTTACTAATGGATACATATTAGTTGTTGATGAGCTTGTCAGCACCTGACCAGCTGTAAAGCTTACGGATTTCAGCACCAACTTCTTCTGACTGATGAGCTGCGGCCTTCTTTCTCATAGCTTCGAAGTGAACACGGCCGTTCTTCATATCCTGAACGAAGTCAGAAGCGAATGTACCATCCTGAATATCAGAAAGAACCTTCTTCATAGCCTTCTTAGTATCTTCTGTAACAATCTTTGGTCCTGTGATGTAATCACCATACTCAGCTGTGTTAGAGATTGAGTATCTCATTCCTGCGAAACCTGACTGATAGATAAGGTCAACGATAAGCTTCATCTCGTGGATACACTCGAAGTAAGCATTACGTGGATCATAACCACCTTCAACAAGAGTTTCGAAACCAGCCTGCATAAGTGCACAAACACCACCACAAAGTACTGCCTGCTCACCGAAGAGGTCTGTCTCTGTCTCTGTCTTGAAATCAGTTTCAAGGATACCTGCACGAGCGGCACCAATACCAGCACCGTATGCAAGAGCCTTTTCAAGAGCCTTACCTGTAGCATCCTGCTCTACAGCAACGAGAGCTGGAGTTCCCTTGCCTTCCTGGTACTCAGAACGAACTGTATGACCAGGTGCCTTAGGAGCGATCATTGTTACATCAACGTCTGCTGGAGGAACGATAAGCTTGTAATTAATGTTGAAACCATGAGCGAACATAAGCATGTTACCTGGCTCAAGATTTGGTTCAATATCCTTATAGTACATGTCAGCCTGCTTTTCATCAGGTGTAAGAATCATGATAACGTCAGCCTGCTTAGCAGCTTCAGCTGTAGGAAGAACTGTAAGTCCCTGGGACTCAGCCTTTGCCTTAGACTTTGATCCTTCATAAAGACCAATGACAACATCATAACCAGATTCCTTAAGGTTAAGTGCGTGTGCATGTCCCTGGCTACCGTAACCAATAATTGCAATCTTCTTGCCCTTCAGTGCATTCGCATCGCAATCTTTTGCATAAAACATTCTAAATTCTGACATTGTATATGCCTCCTTTAATGATATATTTAGCTGCGTTTAGCAGTTGTAAACAATTTTTTCACCCATACAAATGAGTTTGTCTTAGAACTCTCCCCTTGAAAGTCCTGTAAGACCAGTACGAACAAGTTCAAGAATTTCAAAACCATCCAAGAGACGGATAAAAGCTTCAATCTTACTTGGTGTACCTGTAATTTCAATCATCAAACTATCTGTTGCTACATCAACGATATTAGCACGGAATACATCCGCAACAGCAATAATCTGCTGACGAGTGGCTGCATCAGCTTTAACTTTCACAAGAACAAGTTCTCTGCAAACGGAAAGATTATCTTCTAATTCAATAACCTGTACTACGTCTTCCAACTTATTCAGCTGATTCTTAATCTGAACAATAATCTTATCATCTCCGCTGACGACCACTGTCATGCGAGAATATTTTGGATTTTCTGTCTCGCCTACAGAAAGGCTATCAATGTTGTAACCTCTACGGCTGAACATACCGGCAACCCGGCTAAGTACGCCTGCTGTATTATCTACCAGAAGTGATAAAACCTTTGTTTTCATATACATACCACCTTTCACCCTGTCTTGAATTGCTTTCAAAACATAACTCGTATTTTAACAACGTACATTTACAATGTCAATAAATTTTACGGTATATTTTTGTTTTGTGCATAAATTTTATATGTTTTATGAAAAAACATCATTTAATGATTTGCTCATTTTCATAAACAGTATCTTCTAAAAGATCATTGGAATCCGCAGCACTGGTAGCCAGCACATCACATCTTTCATTACCTGGATTTCCATTATGTCCCTTTACCCAGTTCCAGTGAACCAAATGGGGTTCCATAGCCACAAGTAACCTTTTCCATAAATCAATATTCTTTACCGCTTTTCCAGATGCATTCTTCCAGCCCTTCTTTTGCCAGCCATCTATCCAATGCTCCTGAAAAGCTTTAACTACATATTGAGAATCTGAGAACAATTGGATTTCACAGGGTCTTGTTAATGCTTCAAAACCTGCAATTACTCCCATTAGTTCCATTCTATTATTCGTAGTCTTTACATAGCCCTGGGACAATTCCTTAACAAGCAATTCCACATCACTCTTTTGAAATTCAATTACTGTACCGTAACCACCAGGTCCATTTGGATTTCCTCTGGCAGATCCATCGGTATACATGGTAACTCTAGTCAATTTTCCACCGCCTTAAATATTATTATCATTATTTCTAAATCATTTAACTTATATCATCATATCTACGCCATTATAGTATGAATGAATCCTTATAATTGGGGAATCAACGCCAGGATTAATTTTGCAAATCTGTCAGCCCCTTCATTAGCACTGCTGGTTACTTCTTCATGGCTTAATGGATTTTCTGACATTCCTGCTGCAAGATTGGATATATAGGAAATACCCAAAACTCGCATGCCAAGTGCATTTGCAAAGATTGCTTCCACAGCAGTACTCATTCCAACTGCATCTGCGCCAAGGCTTCTGTAAGCACGAATTTCTGCTGGCGTCTCATAATTCGGTCCGGTGGTCTGTACGTAAACGCCATGTTTTAATTCAATGCCACAACCTGTTGCTGCCATTTCCAGCTTTTCGCGTAAGGATTTATCATAAACCTCTGACATGTCTGCAAATCTTTGATGGCCCTGCTCTTCCAAATTCACTCCAATTAATGGAGAAGGAACAAAGGAAGAAATGTGATCTGTAATTTCCATGAAATCACCTTTGGCAAAGTCCTCGTTAATGCCACCAGCTGAATTTGTGAGGATTAAATTTTCAATTCCCACATTTTTAAGGAAAGAAATATATTTTGTGACCTCTTTCATTGAATAGCCTTCATAGTAGTGAACTCGCCCCTTAAGGAGAAGTACGGATTTTCCATCTAAATCCGCCACCACCATTTCTCCCTTATGCCCTGTAACAGCAGGAACAGGTAATCCATCAATATCTTCAAAAGCCACAATCTTTTGTACATGTAACCGGTCTGCAAGATTGCCAAGACCAGAACCTAGTACAATAGCGCTTTTACATTCTTCCATTATTTTCACCCCCAGTAAGAATGGTACTATACCGTTTATAATTTATTTTGTGAACTACCACCCACCTAAAGGTAGGTGGCTTCTAAGAACCTGACGGTTCTATTTAAGAAGTTTGATATTTAAGTTTCCACCTGACAAGTCAGGCAATCCTTATTCTTACAGGCGTGTCCACTTCGCCTCTACCGTATAGGATGCTGACATCCACAACGCTACTTTTACACATGATGTTCAATGCTCCGTTGACGTACGCATTGATTGTCTTCCCGCTTGCTTATAAAATTCTGATTATTCCGCTTCCCCACTAAAACTGAATTACTACTACCTCCGGAAGATTCCCCAATCGAACCGGAATAGAATGCTGGCCTAAGCCACTTGAAATAATCGAAATCTGATTACCATTTTGATAATAACCATAATCATAGGATGGAAATACAGATAAATGAGGAGAAATCACTCCTCCAAGGCCCGGTACTCTCACCATACCACCGTGAAAATGACCAGACAAAACAAGATCAGCTCCCCATTTTAAATATGTATCCATATACTCAGGATCATGAGCAAGTAAAATGGTATAGGTATCTTCTTTCTTTTTGCCTATCATTTGATTCATATCTTCCACTGAAAGTTTCATATGAATGCCGCGTTTATAATATATAAGAGGTAAATCAAGGCCAGTAATGCAAACTTGTTCGAAATGTTCAGAGGCATTATCCAAAAGCTGTACCATTCTTGGTTTTTGACTTAGAAAAGAGTCCCAGATTTCTCCATTTCCGTATATATTATTCATTATTCTTTTTTCATGATTACCAATTCCATAGTAGACAGGATACTCATCCGCCAGACTTTGAATCAGATCCATGGCAGGACCTGTTGTTTCCAAAGTATCTCTGCCGTTAAAGATATCACCACCTAATACAAGAAAAGAGGGTTTTAAGTCATCTACAATACGGAGTATCTCTGCATTGTTATGGCCACCCTCTGACTCATGAAAATCCGTAAGAAAGCAAACAGTCTTTCCATGCATCCCTTCAGGCGTAATATTCCTAGGGATCTTGTAAACTGTTTTCTTTACTTTCCTACGCTCACGCTTACTCTCTGCCAGCAAAAGACTCGCCGCCGCAGCAGCACTAAGCAGAAGTCGATTCCATTTTTTCATATTATGTCTCTACCTTAATTCTTGCTTCTTCCTCAGCCTGTTTTTGGAAATCAGCCATTTTATCCGGTGAAATGTCAGGGAGATCATCCATGGATGAAATACCAAAGGCACGAAGAAAGTCGTCCGTAGTTCCAAAAAGAATTGGATGACCTGGTGCATCCAGTCGTCCAACTTCTGTAATAAAATTAAAGTCTACTAATCTATTGATTGCATGGGCACAGGATACACCTCTGATTTTTTCTACTTCAGCACGTGTAACAGGCTGTTTATAAGCAACAATGGATAAGGTCTCTAAAAGCACATCCGTTAATGTCCTCTTTTCAGGAGCATTTACCAGCTGAATGAGAGCATCATAATACTCATTCTTTGTACATAACTGCAGTTTTCCATTTAATTCAATCAAACGAATTCCACGTTCTTCTGAACTATAATCTTCCAATAAAGATTCTACCGCTTCTTTAAATGTTTTGTCAGAAAGCTGTTCTCCTTCTTTGACAATAACATTTTTCAAAATATTTTTTTCAACCGCGCTACCGGTAGCAAAAAGTACTGCTTCAATAGCTGCTTTACACTTAATTGTATCCATATACCACTTGCGTCACTACCAGGTGACTTTCCCTTAATCTTTAATACTTATTCCAGTGAATCAATCAAAATATCTCCAAACATCTCCGTTTGGCGAATAAATAAATGTCCGTACTTCATTAATTCCAGAATAGCCATAAAGGTAACAATCACATTCATCTTCGTACGCTTAGTACCCAAAAGTGTCTTAAAATTAATACTTTTCAGACCCTTCATTTGTTCTCGAACTTCAATCATTCGATCTTCCAAACGAATCTCTTCTTTTGTAATGGTACCAAACCTGCTTCGAACAGGATCGATTCGATCACCTTCTCTTTTCAGCAAAGTCTGAAAAATTTCATTCAGTGCGGATATCGTTATTCCACTTTCTTCTACTAACTGAAACGGATCAACTGGTTCCTGATGTTCCTTAACTTCCTTTGGAATAGAAGCCTTTTTAAAATATGTATCTCCAGCATCCAGTTCCATATCCTTTAATTCCAAGGAAGCATACTTATATACCTTATATTCCAAAAGTCTACGAACAAGTTCCTGACGAGGATCTGCTTCATCCTCTTCCACCTCTTCATCTTTCGGAAGTAACATCTTGGACTTAATGGAAATTAAAGTAGCTGCCATGACCAGGAAATCACTCATGACATCCATATCTTCCTCTTCCAACTGATCCACATATTCCAGATATTGTTTCGTAATCTCAACGATAGGGATATCAAAAATATCAAATTTATTTCGATCAATCAGATGTAAAAGAAGGTCCAGAGGTCCCTCAAATTTTTCTAATTTGAAATCAATCTTATCTATTTTATGCATGGTTAATTTGTTCTTTCTACAACGTGCTGACGAATATACTCAACCATTTTCGCCGCAGAACTGGCATTCATTCTCATGCCGTCTGGACTATCATCTGGAGAAAGAAATCCATCGTCACCCTTTACACTGCTGGCAAGGTCCAAATATACAACATCATTTCTTGTTTGGCACATAGACTTTAACGCATAGTTAAAGGCATTTATATTATCCAAATTATAAATAGTTGTATTGGATATATCTGCAGTAGTTGGCGAAACGTTCACAACATAGACAATTGCCTTGGAATTATGAGCCAGAATCGTATCAATCAAGGCGCTAATCTCATTTGCAAAGGTGGTTGAATCATACAAAGCAATCTCATTCAGTCCAAAAGCAATGTAATAATTGTTGTAGGAAGAATTATTAATTGCATCCACCACAGTAAGATTCGTTCCATTCATTGGAATAATGGTATCTGTAGAAATTTTATCTAAGCTCAGGCTTTCTGTGGCGAAGGATTTAAAATTTGCACGGCCACCATACAAAGATAAATCCACAACTCTTCCATCACCAATAAATACAGTGGTATCAAAGTAAGAATCACCCACACGAGCAACATAAGCAAACTGGGAAGGATCAAAATAATCATCCCCTTCAATATCCTGCTTAATCGTAAATGCATCCGAGATGGTTGCATTACTTGCTGTGGCATACTGACTCAAAAGTTCGAACTCTGTATCAGCTGTTGTTACATCCTCAGGCATAGAGTTGGAATTCGCATCTTCATCCCCTGATTCAGCCATATATTTTTTTGCTTGGGCTCCACCCAGATATCCGTTCATGAAAGCAACAATTCCAAAGGATAGAATCAAAATTGCCAGCGTAAACAGCACCACCTTAAGTTGTGCAGACATTAATAGGCCTCCTTAAGACCAGTGAAGTGTTGATACCTCACGCTTTCTATCTCTTGTTAAAAGGTCATGAAGGGCATCCTTAGCTGGATAATCTTCAAATAAGACCTTATTTACATTCTCTACAATTGGCATAGAAACATCATATTTCTTTGCTAAAGCAAGAGCCGCTTTAGCTGAATATACGCCTTCTACTACCATCTTAACTTCATTCATAGCTTCCTGATATGTATGACCCTGTCCAATCAAAAAGCCAGCCTTACGGTTACGACTATGCTGAGAAGCACAGGTAACAATAAGATCACCAATACCGGAAAGTCCTGAGAAGGTCTCAGGTGCACCACCCATTACTGTACCAAGGGCTGTAATTTCTACAATACCTCTGGTGATAAGTGCTGCCTTTGTATTGTCTCCACAACCAAGACCATCCGCCATACCTGCAGCCAGAGCAATAACATTCTTCAGAGCTGCACCGATTTCCACACCAATAACATCCGGGCTGGTATATACACGGAAGAAATCTGTCATAAACGTATTCTGAACTTCCTTAGCCAGTGCATGATCCTTAGACGCAGCTACTACAGTAGTTGGCATACATTTACCAACTTCTTCCGCATGGCTTGGACCAGAAAGAACAGCAACTCTAGCCTGAGGAATTTCTTCCTCAATAATCTGATCAAGACGCATTAATGTTGTTTCTTCAATTCCCTTAGCTACACTAACAATGATTTCTCCATCCTTAATAAACTTAGAAACATTCTTTGCAGTAGAGCGAACAAATGGAGAAGGAACTGCCATGACTACAAGTTCCTTATCTGCCAGCGCTTCTTCCACATTGGTAGTAAATGTAACATTTCCTGGAAGAATTACACCAGGTAACTTATCTTTCTGTTCACAATATTCTTTCAGCATGGCAACTTCTTCTGGATCAATAGACCAAACAGAAAGCTCGTGATTATTAAAAGAAAGCAGTTTTGTTAAGGCGATACCCCAGCTACCTGCTCCCAGCACACAAATCTTCATAAAGAATCCCCCTAAAATAATTTATTTTCTTCGTGATTTTTCAGACGAAGTATATTTGCCTTATGCTTATAAATTGCAAGACCTGAGAATAAAACTACTAAAATCATACTTTCAATCATAGCAGTCTTAGACGATGCTATCTGGGGATTGAAACATAAGAATCCATTGATAGCAAAAATGAAATAAAGAACTGTGAACTCAATCATAAGAAGAATTGAGCCCAGTGATACATATCTTGAAACAGCAACAACAGCCACAAAAAGGATAAGTAGAATGAGAATCATCCAACCACTTAAAAGGCCTACAATTGTTCCAGCTGTTGTGGCAACACCTTTTCCACCCTTGAAATTAAGATAGAATGGGAAGTTATGACCAAGTACTGCACCAAATCCAATATAAAGTACGTAAAGAAGGTATGTGTCAGCAAAGAAATGTCTGCCTACCAAATTTACAATTAAGCAAGGAATAAAGGACTTACAGAAGTCGCCGATAAATACAACCAGTCCTGCTTTTTTACCAAGTACGCGCAGTGCATTTGTAGTACCTGAATTACCACTACCGTGCTCTCTAATATCTATTCCCTTTGCCTTACCGTATAAAACTCCAGTCTCTAAAAGACCGCATGCATAACCAATGATCAAACATAAAAATCGAATAATTATAGTCAATTTTTTTCTTTTCTTTCTCTTACAAGGATACGAATTGGTGTTCCCTTAAAGAGAAATGCCTCCCTTAACTTGTTTTCGATGTAACGAATATATGAGAAATGCGCAAGTTCTCTACTATTTACAAACAACACAAATGTTGGTGGTTTTACAGAAACCTGTGTAATGTAGTAAAGTTTCAGTTTTTTACCTTTATCATTTGGTGGTTCATTTTCTGCAACTGCTTCTGTGAGAATTTCATTCAGAACACCAGTCTGAATTCTCAGGCACTGGAACTGAACAACACTATCAATTAAAGCAAAGATTTTATTCAGTCTCTGACCTGTAAGAGCAGACACAAAAATCATTTCAGCATAAGGCATGTAAGCCAATTTCTGCTGAATTTCTTTCTTCATCTTTTCCATGGTTCCAGTTTCTTTTTCAACCAGATCCCACTTATTAACAACAATAATCATACCCTTGCCGCGCTCATGAGCAATACCAGCAATCTTGGTATCCTGATCTGTTACGCCAGTTTCAGCATCAATCATGAGAACAGCAATATCACAACGTTCTACCGCAGACACCGTACGAATGATGGAATATCTTTCGATTTCATCGTGGATCTTAGACTTTCTACGAAGACCCGCTGTATCGATAAAGATATATTCCTGTCCGTTACGCTTTATCTTGGTATCAACTGCATCTCTTGTTGTGCCGGCAATATCCGATACGATCAGGCGATTCTCGCCCAGCATTTTATTGATCATAGATGATTTTCCTGTATTAGGCTTACCAATTACAGCAATACGAGGAGTATCTGTATCATCAATTTGGTCAGAACCCTCTGGGAAATGCTTGATTACTTCATCCATTAAATCACCCAATCCCAGCATTCCACTTGCTGAAACCGCAATTGGATCTCCTAAACCAAGATTATAGAATTCATAAACATAGGATTCATACTTATCAAAGTTATCAACCTTATTTACGCAAAGAATAATAGGCTTTTTACTTCTTCTAAGCATGTCTGCAACTGCCATATCATCAGCAGTGACACCTGCCTTAACATCAGTCACAAAAATAATGACGTCTGCTGTTTCAATAGCGATTTCAGCCTGCTCACGCATAGAACGAAACAACACGTCATCCGAATTACTATCAATACCACCTGTATCAATCAGGGTAAACTTTTCGTTTAACCATTCAACATCCGCATAAATACGATCGCGGGTAACACCAGGTGTATCTTTTACAATTGAAATTTTATCTCCAGCAAGTGTATTGAAGAGAGTGGATTTACCCACGTTTGGTCTTCCTACAACTGCTACTACTCTACCTGCCATATTTTACTCCTGTTCATTTTTTAACTAATAAATTTTACAATAATCACGTGGCAAAGTAAAGAAAACCACACTTGCCCTCCTTAGCGAGTAAATGCATTTTCCAAATGCTTGATTTTCCCATTTCCTACTATTCCAATCACATCGAAACGAAGAGGAAAATCAGGATCAATATTTTTAGAAGCAAGATAAAAGGAAGCAACTCTAAATATCTGGTATTGCTTTCTTTCATTCACCGCTTCAAATGGACTGCCATAGTTTTCATTTTTCCTGAATTTTACTTCAACAAAGGCAATCACATTTTCAGGTGACATTGCAATAATATCAATCTCTCCCATTCGGTTACGGAAATTTCTTTCCAGTATTCTATACCCCTTTGCCTCAAGATATGCGGCAGCCTTACTCTCATAATCTGCCCCAACTTTACGGTCATTTTGCATACTCATCCCCCATGAAATACAAAACAAAAAGTACTTAATAGATGAATCCTTGCTTATGCAAATATCATTTGCAAGAATAAATGCAAGGATATCCTTAAATATAATTATGAATGAATGATTTTCTGTGGATTTCACATGGCCCCATTTTCTTCAAAGCTTCAATGTGGTCCTTGGAACCATATCCCTTGTTCTTTGCAAAGCCATATCCAGGATATTTCTCATCCATTTCTACCATAAAACGGTCTCTTTTTACCTTGGCAACAATGGATGCCGCTGCAATGGAAGCAGACTTGGCATCACCTTTAATAATAGGAATCTGCTTCATTGAAAGACCAGGAATAGGGAAAGCATCCACAAGCACAAGGTCAGGTGACTGGGACAGTCCCAGTACCGCATTCTTCATAGCATCACTATCCGCTTTCCCTACACCAATCTCGTCAATGGTCTTTTCAGAATGAATACCAAATGAAACAGAAACAGCTTTCTCCATGATTAAGTCATAAATTTCTTCCCTTTTCTGATGGGAAAGTTTCTTGGAATCATTTAAATATGGAATGCAAATATCATTTGGCAAAATAACAGCTGCTGTAACAATTGGACCGGCAAATGGACCTCTTCCCACTTCATCCACTCCACAAATCACAGGATATTCATTACGATTTTCTCTTTCGTAGAAATACATGCCTTCCAAACGGATCAACTCAGCATCAATTTCCGCAATGGTTTTTTCTGCTGACTGGCAGATTTTGACAACACCAGCCCGATCATCCGCCTCATACTTTTTAATAAATTCCTGCAAATGAACTTTGCGCTGAAAATACGCTTCCACTGGCATTTTTACAATCTCTGAAAGTTCCGATTTAATATCTCCAATTTTCATAATTCAATCCTTCCATAAATATGCAGATAAGCGCATCTCCAAAAGAAGATGCGCTTAAAATTAGTCAATCTTTCCGAATTTTTCAATTGGCGACAGTCGGAATACTGCTTTACCAAAAATATCATCCTTAGAAATATTACCTATATCTGATGCACGGCTATCATGGCTATCGTTACGATTATCACCAAGTACAAAATACTCATCCTCGCCAAGATAGAATGGCTGAGCGGCGATACCAGGATCCCAAATGCTTTCCTTGCCATAATGCTCATCCAAAGCCTTATCATTAATTAAGATGGTACCATCTGGAAGAATCTGTACCTTTTCTCCAGGCAGTCCAATAACACGCTTGATATAATAGCTACCATCAGCAACTGGGAATACAACCACATCAAATCGCTTTGGATCTGAGAACTTATAGGAGACTCTGTCTACCCAAAGATTATCACCTGTATAGAGAGTATCCTGCATGGATGGACCTTCAACCTGAACACGTCCACCAACAAAGTTCATGATAATAAAACAAATAAGAATTACTACACCAATGTAGACGATGAGACTCAGTAATTCCTGAACGATATTAAGATTAGGGTCTCTATATTTCTCACCCCTCTTACGTTTACGTCTGCGGGATTTTTTATCATCATCCTCTGAATCTTTTTCAGATTCTAGAGACTTTTTTTCTGTATTTTCCGAATCACTGGCAGCCAGATCCCTGGCAGGAGATTCATCTCCCTGTGAAGCCATTTCTTCCTCTAAAGCTGATTCTTCCTTTGAAGAAACTTCTAGGGAAGTTGCCTCATTGCTGTAAACCACTTCTTCCTTAGAAGTTGCTTCTTCTTTAGCTTTTACTTCTTCTTTAGCTTTTACTTCTTCTTTAGCTTTTACTTCTTCTGTAGCAGTTTCATTCTCCGTAGAAGTGTCTTCCTCAGCAGTAGTTACTGTATCAACAGTAGTTACTGCATCAGCAGAAGCTTCCTCTTCATTAGAACTAACTTCATCAGCAGCACCTTCTTTAGATTCTGTAGATTCAGCATCCACATCATCCGATAAGCCTAACTTCTTATGACGCTTTTCTTCTTTTTTCTTAAGTTTTAAAGCTCTCTTTTCAGCCCTTTTTTCAGCCTTTTCAAGCTTCTTTTGTTCTTTTCTTTCTCGCTCTGCAGATTCCTCTTCAGCGAGTTTAAAGAAATCATTCTCTTCTTCTTGGAAATTCAAATCAGTCTA
>Ga0129311_1000764_pt1 | contig 25740 bp, 20 predicted proteins | sample Go1ome_FD_94435 | JGI IMG/M metagenome (GOLD analysis project Ga0129311, IMG submission 94435) | Western lowland gorrila individual fecal microbial communities from Wisconsin, USA - Go1022B metagenome | ecosystem: Host-associated > Mammals > Digestive system > Large intestine > Fecal | place... | reverse complement strand
TGGAGCACAAGAACTTTGCTAAGCTGGCCTTTACCGGCAGCACTGAAGTTGGACGTAACGTAGGCTTGGCTGCGGCAGAACGCATTATCCCGGCAACATTGGAGCTGGGCGGCAAGAGTGCCAATATTTATTTCGATGACTGCGATTTTGATCAGGCCATCGACGGCGCTCAATTAGGTATTCTCTTTAACCAAGGCCAGGTTTGCTGTGCCGGCAGCCGTATCTTCGTGCAGGATACCATTTATGATAAATTCGTACCGGCTTTAGTAAAAGCCTTCAATAAGGTTAAGGTGGGCCTGCCGTGGAATGATGATACTCAGATGGGTTCTCAAATCAACGAAACCCAGATCAGGAAAATCTTGAGCTATGTTGAAATTGCCAAGCAGGAGGGCGCTACGATTGCCTGCGGCGGTGAACGCTTTACCGAGGGCGAGCTGGCCAAGGGTGCCTTCATGAAGCCGACGCTGATTACCGATGTAACCAATGATATGCGTGTGGCGCAGGAGGAAATCTTCGGACCTGTTGCCGTAGTTATCAAATTCCACGATGAGGATGAGGTTGTGGCTATGGCTAATGACAGCGAATACGGCCTCGGCGGCGCTGTTTGGACTAAGGATATCAACAAGGCTATCCGTGTAGCACGCAACGTGGAAACCGGCCGTATGTGGGTGAACACCTATAACCAGATTCCAGAGCATTCTCCCTTCGGCGGCTACAAAACCTCCGGCATCGGCCGTGAAACTCACAAGATGATTTTGAACCACTATACACAAGTGAAAAATATTATGATTAATCTCAGTTATGCTCCTTCTGGGTTTTATCCTCAGGACTGACGATTAATATACAGGATTATTCCTGATTGGTTGCGCAAAAAAAGCTCCGGCAATGCTGGGTGCCCATAATACAGGAAGCAACAAATTTTCAATGATTATGGCATCTGGCAGTCGAGGTTAGCAAAAAAGGAAATGAGCGATACTTGGTTTGAATGACCAGGTATCGCTCATTTGTGTATGCGACAAACTTCCCTTTTCCTGTTCCATCCAGTACAATCTAAATGAAAACAGCAGATTGATTGGAGGTGCAATTATGGATCAGAACTTAACTTATACCCAATGCGGTGATTATTTTATCCCCGATATCAGATTAGCGCACACAGAAGCACAGATACTTGGCAAATATGGCAGGATGCGTAGAATATTCCTTGAACAGAATAAACCGATACTTTTCAACGATATGATCTTGAACGAAACGCTGTTTCTGCATCTGTGGGAAGTACAGCAGACCTGTGTAAAGCGAATGGAGTTACTGATGGAGGAGTTGTTGGCGAATAATCCTGCTCCAGACAAGGCAACACAGCAGCTTGTATGGGTAGCACATATGAATAGTTTGAAAGCACAGGCGGAAGAAAGTGTCCTCCGGGAACTGGTCTATGAGGAGGACATCGTATGAAAATTCTTGAAGAATTTTGGTACGGCAATATTGAGCCTACCGACTACGATACTTCTTCCTGTAAAGAGTATAAGAAATTACAGGAACTGATTTGCCGGAATGAAGAAAAACTCCGAGTAGCTATGACGGACGAACAGAAAGCATTGTTCGAGAAATACACGGATTGTGTCCGAGAACATCAAACCATTACGGAGTGCCTGATATTCCAGAACAGCTTTAAGCTGGGTGCTAGAATGATGTTGGAAGTCATGGAAGAATAAAGAACATAGACGATTTGATACCACCCGTAGGAGCGATCCTTCGGGTGGCATTTTGTATCTATCAAAATGCAAAAAATATTTTCCACCTGTCCAAAATCGGTGTTTTCAATCGTTATTATAGTTAAACGAATATGATGGGGGTGATATGTTGTCCGAGGAATTATTGAAACAGGTGGCTGAGGAATTTGCTCTTGCAATGAATGAGAGTTTACCGATACCGGAACAATGTCAGCATCAATTCTCCGAAGAGTTTGAGTGCAAAATGCAGCGCCTCCTGTCCGCTGTTCCAATCAATACGCAAATAGCAGTGGCTGCTCCTGAACTGAGTTGCAACCAAACCTATGAATTGCAATGAAGGCTGGCCTATTGGGTCAGCCTTTACTCTGTGGATTCACAACTCTTGAATTGTGTTTTTGACAATTCAAGAACTGTGCAAATCACAATGTAATAATACTGATATTAATAATACTGATTATAGTGATACTGATCCTTTCCTTTCCGTTCCGGAAGGGAATTGACGGGAAATGTCTCTTTTACTGCTATTTACCGACGGTAAATAATCATTATTAATAATCACAAAAACAAAGTTTATATCGCATATAGTTGCGAATGTATCTTGAAAATTGCGACAAGATTTGCTATTATTATACACAGTAAGCGTGAAAGCAGAAACAGGAGGTAAACGCATGGCTATTTCATATAACCGAATGTGGAAACTGCTTGTCGATAAGAAAATGAGTAAAGCAGATTTGCGAAAAGCGGCAGATATTGCTCCCAATACAATGACAAAGCTTCGCAGAGATGAACCAGTCAATCTTGCAATCCTTGGCAGGATTTGTGACGTGTTGAACTGCGATTACGGTGATTTAATGCAATATGTGCCGGAGGAGAATGCAAATGACTAATAAACAGTTGAAAAACTTAAAAGATACATTATGGACGACTGCCGATCAGCTACGAGCTAATTCCGGCTTGAAGTCCACCGAATACGCCGAACCTATTCTCGGTTTGATTTTCCTGCGATTTGCAGATGTAAAATATAGCAAGTTCGAATCTGAGATCAAGGCAGAGTTTGATTCTATCAAGGGTACTCGTATGGAACGCCCTATCCATGAAATCGCTATCGAAAAATGCGGTTTCTATCTGCCTGAAGAAGCTCGATATGATTGGCTGCTGAATTTGCCTGAAAGCGAAGATCTTGCTAAGAAGGTGAAGGAAGCTATGGAAGCGGTTGAGAAATACACCACTGAATTGGAAGATACTCTTCCGAAGGACATTTATTACAGCGTTAACAGTGAGGATGATCCGCTCGTATTGGCAAAGCTCTTGAAGAACTTTAAGGATATTCCTGCGGATGTAGAGCTTGACATCTTCGGTGAGATTTACGAATACTTTCTGGGTGAATTTGCGCTGGCTGAAGGTCAGGGCGGCGGTGAATTCTTCACCCCTGCATCTGTTGTCCGTTACATGGTTGAAGTCCTTGCGCCTACTGAGGGTAGGATTCTCGACCCAGCTTGCGGTAGCGGCGGTATGTTCGTTCAGACTGCCCATTATATTGAAAAGCACAAGGCTCAGGGCAAGCAGATGAACCTGCGTGCTTATGGCGTAGAAAAGACGGGCGCAACCGTTCGCCTGGCAAAGATGAACCTTGTCCTTAACAATGTTCGTGGCACCATTACCCATGCAAACTCCTATTACCGTGATCCTTATGATAGCTTCGGTAATTTTGATTATGTTATGGCAAATCCGCCTTTCAATGTGGATGGCGTAGCACTGGATCAGGTTAAGGATCAGCCTCGTTTTAATACCTACGGCGTTCCTCAGAACAAAACAAAAAGCAAAAAGAAAGATGCCAAGGAAACCGTTCCTAACGGCAACTACCTTTGGATCAATCAGTTTGCAACTGCGCTGAATGATACTGGTCGTGCTGCGCTGGTTATGGCAAACTCTGCATCTGATGCAGGTAACAGTGAAAAGGATATTCGTGTAAAACTGATAGAAAGCGGCATTATCAGCCAGATGGTAACACTGCCGTCCAATATGTTTACCTCTGTTACGCTGCCTGCTACCCTGTGGTTCTTTGATAAGGCGAAAGTAAAGAAGGATGAAATTCTGTTTATTGATGCCAGAAATATTTTCACTCAAATTGACCGTGCGCACCGTAAATTCTCCGATGAGCAGATTCGGAACCTTGGTATCATTACCAAACTGTATGAGGGCAAAACCGAGGATTTTGAAACTCTGTTGGATGATTATCGCACAAAACTGGCGGATGCACCTGAAGTGTCTGACGATGAAGATATTATGCCTAAGAGTTACTGGCAATCCAATATTGACTGGCTGACAGAACGTTTCCCAGAAGGAAAATACAGAGATGTTGTCGGTCTATGCAAGGCAGCAACCATCAGTAAGGTTTATGATGAAAACGGAAAGTTTGCTGGCTATGAGGATGACAGTATCGGTGATCAGGACTTTTCTTTGAATCCGGGCCGTTATGTCGGTGTTGTGATTGAGGACGACGGCTTAACACAGGACGAGTTCAAGGAGCGGATGATGGCATATTACACGGCTCTTTCCAAGTTGAACGAAGAAGCGCATGGATTGGAGAATAAAATTGACGCCAATTTACGGAAGCTGTTTCAATGAGCCAAATAAAAAAGAAACACTTTCGATCTAAAACAATTTGGCAGATATTTATGATGTTCCTTGAGATTGCTGTTATAGTTGGTGGTTTGACTTTGGGAAGCAGTCTGTTATGGGAATTTGAATCGAGACTGGATATTTTAGAACGAGTTGGCTTGTTCTACGGTTTTTATCAGATTCTTACCTATATCATTCTGTCGAACCTGAATGATATAAAAGCAGACGAATTTCTTGCACTGAAGAATACTGCATCTATTGCGTTGAAAGCCTGCGAATATAACGATGAAGCTTGGAAAGATATTGCCAAAGACCAGATTGATAAGCAGTTAGATAGTGGCGTTTTCAATGATATGCTTGTGCGCAAAAACTATGGCGTTCTTAAACAGTGTATAGACGAGAACGCAATAAAAAACATTGAATATATGATTATCTGGGCAGAGCATTGCGCCGAAGAAAGTCAGTTGCTTTGGAGATTTTCGTTCCTGCTCAGATTGGTTAAATAACGGAAAGGAGGCGGAGAAAAATGAGTAAATGGGAAGAAAAAAGATTGGAAGACATTATTGATGTAAATCCGCCTGTAAAGCTGAAAAAGGGAGAATCTTACCCTTTTATTGATATTGATAAAGTATCACCCACTCGCCGCTCGGTGACGAACGAAGAAGTAAAAGTTTATGACGGACAAAGTAGCAGTAAGTTTTGTGATGGAGATACTGTTTTTTCCCGTATCACACCTTGCTTGGAAAATAGAAAGATTGCCAAAGTAGCCATTGAGGGTGATGCTGCATTTGGCTCAACGGAGTTCTATGTTTTCAGAGCAAAAAAGAAGAAAGCAGATGCCAGATTCACCTATTACCTAACTTCCAGTGATGCAGTTGTGTTACCTGCAATCAACAGCATGACTGGCGCAAGTGGCAGACAGCGTGCGGATAAGAGATTCATCCAGCGCTTGAAACTCAACCTGCCGGATCTCCCTACGCAGGAACGCATAGCAGATATTCTGTCTGCTTATGACGATTTAATCGAAGCAAACAACCGTAGAATTGAGTTGTTAGAACAGGCCACACAAGAACTGTATAGGGAATGGTTTGTCCGTTTTCGCTTTCCCGGGTATGAAAATGCCAAGTTTGAGGATGGGTTACCGGAGAATTGGAGTTATGTCCGTTTTGGAAAGGCCATCGAAATTATTGATGGTGATCGAGGAGTAAATTATCCCAAACAAGAAGAGTTCTACCCAGAGGGAGATTGCTTATTTCTGAATGCAGGCAATGTTACTGCAAAGGGTTTCGATTTTTCAAGTTGCTCCTACATCACCAAAGAAAAAGACGCTATTCTTCGTAAGGGTAAATTACAGCATGGTGATGTTGTTCTCACAACCAGGGGAACGGTTGGTAATGTTGCTTTTTATAATGAAACCATGACGTTTTCTGAAATGCGAATCAATTCTGGTATGGTTATTCTTCGTAATCTGGGTGTAGTTTCTACGGAATATATCTACACAGCATTGCGTCATGAGTATCTTCAAAAACTCATGACTTTGTATGCTTCTGGTTCCGCTCAGCCGCAGCTACCGATTAAGGATATGAAACGTATAAAGATTATCAAACCTGATGCAAAGACAATGGAGCGGTTTACAGAAATGAGTGCTGATATATACAATCAGATTTCTTTGCTCATCATGAAAAATCAAACCCTTGCCAAGCAACGTGATATGCTGCTTCCTCGCTTGATGAGCGGCAAATTGGAGGTGTGACAATGAGCTTGTTTTCTGAAAGATATGGTTATGTTGTAAAACCTCTACAGTTTGAAAGCATGACACCTGAACTGCGTAATAGGATTTGGAATGTATATACTTGCGAGGTCTGTACGGATTGTGTTGGGCAAGATTCCAACTATATGGAAGAATTGATGGATTTCTTTGGCCTGACATTTAAAAATGTGTACGAGGAAGATGATATAAAAGACAATTTACATGCGTTTCAAAAGTGGTACATGGCGGCTAAGTGGTATGAAGTTTATGACTTTATTGAGGCATATTTAGCTTTTCTTCCCAATGACGCTCGAAGGGATGCGATAGAAAACTTTAATAACATCTTGAAATGGGATAATGCAGGATATCGTGTAGTTGGGCGTATGGTGGTGCCGATTACCAATCAGGAAGAACTCCAAAGTATTGAGCAGGCGCAAACAACGGAATATGAGAGCGTAAATAAGCACATTTTGAAAGCTACGCAGCTTTTTTCACGGCGCCCTACGCCTGACTTTGAAAATTCCATTAAAGAGTCAATCAGTGCCGTTGAAGCTCTGTGCTGTATCATCACAAACGACAAGAGAGCAACTTTGGGCGATGCCCTGAAGAAGTTAGAAAGCAAGGGAATCAAGCTACATAAGGCGCTTCAGAGCGCTATGAGCAGCCTATACGGGTACACATCCGATGAGGGTGGCATCCGCCATGGCAGCATTGATTTCGCCGGTGCAAGTAGCGAGGATGCAAAATATATGCTGATCTCCTGCTCTGCATTCGTAAACTACTTGATTGAAAAGTGGGAAAAGGTTAAATAACTTACTTCTTTCAAAAGTGGAGGTGTAAAAAGATGAAGATAAAAAAGCTACATCTCAAAAAGTATAAAAGATTTTCCGATCTTACTATCGACCTTGGTGAAACACCTAAGCGCATCATTGCTTTAGTGGGTCCAAATGGTTGTGGTAAAAGCAGCGTATTTGATGCGATGCTTTTCCATAATAATGCCTATAACAGAATTGGTAACACAGGAAGCAAAACATATGTTTATCATTCTCTGGATAAAGAGGTAAATTATAATTATCAGAATGTAGAAATTATTTTTGATGCTGGTACTTTTGATGCGGTTAGAAACGCAAAGGAAACAGATGGTTTAGAAAACACCTTGTTTTCTTTTAGGAGCTCTTTTAGATATAATGGCAACCTAAATGTGCAAGAAAGCAAGGCAGTAACAGAAATCAGAAAAAATGATTTTGGAGCAACAACAGCTGCTGATATTGACCAGAGAATAGAACAAAGTTATCGTAGATTGAAAATAAAGTACGATAAGTATATGAACGACAACGACTGCCGTCCATCCGAAGCAAAAGCACATATTATTGGTGAACTAAATAATGCAGTAAGTAACTGCTTAAAGATTAAAGTTGATAATCTTGGAAATATTGAAGCAGGACAGGGTACATTCTTCTTTAAGAAAGACGATACAACAAACGCATTTGAGTACAATGTATTATCTTCCGGTGAAAAGGAAGTTGTTGATATTCTCCTTGACTTGTATTTGCGAAAAGATGAATATACGGACTCAATTTTTATTATTGATGAGCCGGAACTTCATCTTAATACCGCAATTCAAAGAAAACTGTTAATTGAAATAAATAAGATGGTTCCTGAGAACTGTCAAATTTGGGTTGCTACACATAGCATTGGCTTTTTGAGAGCACTGCAGGATGAATTGAACGAAGTATCTCAGATTATTGAGTTCAAGGAAGATAACAAATGGGCATCTCAGGCTTATACCCTTACTCCGATGGTAAAAAGCCGAAACAATTGGCGAAATCTGTTTGAAACAGCCCTGGATGATTTAACCGGGCTTGTTTCTCCAAAGTGTATTGTCTATTGTGAGGGACGAGCAGAGCCAACCCGCACGGGTGGAGAACGTGGATTTGATGCAGCAGTGTTCAATAGTATTTTCGGCGAAAAATACCCAGATACATTATTTATTTCGAGTGGTGGTAATACCGAACTTGATCAACGCAGCGAAATTGCTATCAGTATTCTTTCAAAGGTGTTCTCAGATGTCGAAATACTGGTTTTAAAAGATAGAGATATGGCATCCGGCAAAGACACCACCGAAGCCGATAGACAGATGTATCTGAGTAATAATCCACAAAATCATAGGGTCTTAAATCGTTTTGAAATTGAAAATTACTTATACGATAAAGAGGTTCTAAAAAAATACTGCGAGATCAATGAAAAGACTTTTGATGAGGCGGCCTACGATGCTTTTGTTACGGATGTTGTCAATCAGCAGATAAAAGACAACACCGGACATATTCGTAATTTCTGTGGTATTGTTGGAAGCATCAATGCCGAAGTATTCAAGAAGAATTTGGCAAAAGTAATTGACGATTCTATGCAAGTATATAAAGAACTCGAACGTGTAATCTTCCAAAGAGCGTAACGAAATAGGAGGTGATTCTATGCCGAAAATCATAACAGAAGATATGATTGAGCAAGCTGCTATTAAGGCTTTGCAGGAGCGGCATAATTATACTGTTCTGAATTGTATGACAGAAGAGCCGGATACACTTCCTGACGGAACCGGACGTAAAGATAAGAAACAAGTTGTTCTGCCGGATGTGATGTTGGAAAGCCTGTGCCGGATTAATCCGGATATTCCGGAACAGATCGTTCGTACGATGGTGGACGAGTTGTGTCATACTCCTATTTCCGGAGATTTAATGTTGACCAATTACCAGAACTATCAGAAGATCCGTAACGGTATCACTGTGGAATACAACAAGGACGGCAAGAAAACCTCTAATATCTTCCGTCTGCTATCCTATAACGATGCTTTGAGCAATACATTTACGGTAGCGTCTCAAATGTGGATCAGAGGAGAAACGCATTGGCGCAGACCAGATCTGATTATCTTTATCAATGGATTTCCGCTGGTTTTCATTGAACTGAAAAACAGCAATATCCCGGTGAAGAATGCCTATGACATCAATCTGAAGAATTATCTGAAGGATATACCGTATCTATTCAACTACAACCAGATTTGTGTTCTGTCTAATGGTATGGAAACTCGCTTGGGCAGCTTTGCCGCAGGGTATGAGTTTTTCTTTGAATGGCTGAAGGTGGAGAACGAAAAGGAAAACCCGGACAGAAAAGCCATCCGAGAGAACTGCACCAGTTTGGAGTATTTTATTGCCGGTCTTTGTGAACCGAAAAATCTTCTGGATTACATAGAAAACTTCATTCTTTACGATCGCCGCAGAACAAAGGTCATTGCAAAGAATCATCAATTCTTTGGCGTGAACAATGCCTACAACGCTTTCCTGCGTCGTGAGGAATTGAAGGGTAAGCTGGGTGTGTTCTGGCATACCTAAGGTAGCGGTAAGAGCTATTCCATGGTTATGCTTGCCCGAAAGATTAAGCATAAATGTACTGGCAATTTTACCTTTCTTATCGTTACAGACCGTGAAGATTTGGATACGCAGATTTATAAGAACTTCTTGCGTACCGAATTTATTACCGATAAGGATAAGGTGCAGCCTGCGAATAGTAAGCAGTTGCGTGAAGAACTGAAAACCAACAAGTCTATTCTGTTTACACTGATTCATAAGTTTAGATATGACAAGGGGAAAAAATATCCTGTTTTGTCTGAGCGTGACGATATTATTGTTATCGTTGACGAGGCTCACCGCACTCAGTACAAAGATTTGGCAGAAAATATGCGCACCGGCTTGCCGAACGCACAGTTCCTGGCATTTACAGGGACACCTCTGCTTGGAGCAAAGCGACTGACCAATGCGTGGTTTGGTGATTATGTCAGCGAATACAATTTCGCAGAATCTATCAAGGATAACGCTACCGTACCGCTCTACTATGTGAAGCGTGTACCTGAAGTAGAGTTGCAGAACGATTTCCTTGATTCTGATTTTGCGGAAATTTTGGAAGAAGAAAACTTGACGGATGCAGAACAGCGCCGTCTGGAAAATCACTATGCAAAGGAACTGGAAGTCATCAAGCGTGAAGATCGTCTGGATGCCATTGCTCAGCATATAGTTTACCATTTCCCTCGCCGTGGTTTCCGAGGAAAGGGCATGGTTATTTCCGTAGACAAGTTTACTGCCGTGAAGATGTATGATAAAGTAAGCTACTACTGGAAAGAAGAAATTAAAAAGTTAAATGCGCAGATCACCAAAATCAAGGATGCTGCTGAGAAACTCCGTTTGAAAGATCTGGTGGACTATATGCGCAAAGTGGAAATGGCTGTTGTCATCAGTGAAGATGCCGACGAAGAAGCTAAATTTGCAGCAGAAGGATTGTCCATAAAACCGCATCGTGACCGTATGAACAAGGTTGATGAAAATGGTTTTGACATCGAGGATAACTTCAAAGACCCGAACAATCCGTTACAATTGGTTTTTGTCTGCGCTATGTGGCTAACAGGATTTGATGCACCGTCTGTCTCCACCTTGTATTTGGATAAGCCGATGAAAGGTCATACGCTGATGCAGACCATTGCCCGTGCCAACCGTGTATATAACGGCAAGGAATGTGGTTTAATCATCGACTATTTGGATGTGTTCAAGTATCTGAAACGTGCTCTGGCTGATTATGCGTCTGATGACGGTGGCTTAATGCCAGTAAAAGACGTGGACAAGCTTTTGGGGCAGTTGCACGAAGCAATCGACCTGACCAAAACTTTCTGCATGAGTCATGACGTAGATCTAAATAAGGTTGTTGAAGATGGCGATACATTCAAGAATTTGTCTCTGTTTGAGGATTATGCAAATACCATCGTTGGCAATGATGATGTGAAGAATGAGTTTGCTGTAATGGCAAATACCGTTGATGGTCTGTACGAATCCCTACGACCGGATATTTTCAAGATGGATTTTGAGCCTGCATACAAAGATGCCATCCTCTATTTGAAGGGAATCATTGATGGCAAAATCCGGCCGGAAAAGATTGAAGCAGCACAAGCCAGAATCAACGAACTGTTAGATCAGAGTGTTATTACTGCCGCTGATGCAAGAAAATATACCATCACAGAAGCGGGAAAAGAACTTGATCTGTCTAAGCTGGATATTGATGAACTCAGATCTCAATTCAAAAAGCTGAAGAACAAAAACCTTGAAATCGTTAATCTGCGTAAGCATATTGAAGAAAAGCTTCAAAAGATGTTGCGACGTAATACAACCCGCATAAAGTTTGCAGAGCGTTTCAGAAATATCATTGATGAGTATAATGCCGGCGGCTCTCAAAATGATGATTTTTATGAGAAGCTTCTGAAGTTGATGGAAGAACTTCGTGCAGAGGAAGAACGACATATCAAGGAAGATTTGTCGGAAGCTGAGTTGGAATTGTTTGACCTTCTGCGAAAAGAGCATCTTACTGCGGATGAGGAAAAGCGTGTTAAGTTGGCAGCGAAAGAACTTTATAACACACTTACAGAGAAGCGAAAAGAGTTGTTTATTGTTGGATGGCAAAACGATCCGCAGCCGAAGGAACTAGTGAAGGGTGAGATTGTCTATATCCTGAATAAGTTTTTGCCAGAAAGCTACGACAGAGAAATTTTCTTGAGAAAGAGTACGCTTGTATTTGATCATATCGTTGATCAAGCAATGACCGGTTATAACTGGGTAGCATAATATAAAAATTATATGAAATGACTTCGTCTCAATTTGGGACGAAGTCATTTTTCTGCAACGATACAATATTTCTTTGGACCAAGTTGGACTGAAGTGACAACACAACGTCCCGATAATTTATCAGGAATAAAAATAACTTCTGCCCAAATTGAACAGAAGTTAAATTTGTCAGTTATTGGTTCTGACTTCGTGCCAAACTGGCACGAGGTTACTTCTCGCCAAATCGGAGAGCGGTACGGTTCCTGCTTTTTGACTTGTTCCCGATTTGGGAACAGGTCAGATCGTGAGAACTCTTAATTTCACTTGTACCCAAGTTGGGCACAAGTGAAAAAATGGGAAAAGAGGATTTCGGCTTGTGGAGGAATTGGCCACAGGTGGCATAGTGGAATTATTCCCAAGTTGGAAATAAATTAGAGCCGTATTTTGCCCCTTCGCAAATTGGCAAGCAGTGTAAACCTGTACAGGTTCACGATTTTTGCAAATCCGCTTGTTGGGGCAACATCCCCAATCCTCTTCGAACATCATTTTTCGATGATGGCTGCTCGCTCATTCTGAGCGTTTCCGAGAGTGCAACTTCTGGCCAATTTGTCCAGAAGTAACATGAAAAAAATAACTTCTGTGCAACTTGCGCCGAAGTGAAAAATGTTTTTCCGATACTCCTCGACATACTTGTTTTTTCTACAATTATCCAGTAGAATAAACGCAGAAAATTGAATATCGGTTCGAGATTGATTTTATAGTTTTACGGGATTACCCGATTTTGAGTCCGACATATTTGTGAAGGGACGAGTCCTTCTTCACATTGGCTGTTACATAGAACCATCAGATGAGTGCAGGTGTTCTTGTGCTTATTTCTTGATGCTCTGTGTGGCAGCTTTTTGTTTTGACTTCTGCCCAACTTGGGCGGAAGTTGGCGGACAATACACGAAGGAGGAAATAAATGACCAACGAATTTAATTTTGATGTAAAGCACGAAGATTACGAGGAATGGATCAACCAGATTGGACAGGTTTCGGATGTTGATTGCTCACTACTTTCTGAGCCAGACCCTTACGCTAAATGTGTACGTTCGCCAGAAATTCAGAAAAGTGCTGCTGCAAAGATGGATGCCAACGGAAATATCCACGCAGGCAATATTTCTGCATACTGGATACCGCAATCACGCTCCAAAGGGAAATTGGCGGGACAGTCTATACCATCACCGGATATTACGAAGGGAAAACAGATTTCCTCCGTAAACTGGAACGAATGACCGTTGACAGAATGCGCAGAGCCATGGAGGACGACATCAATGACAAATAATAAAACATTTGATACAATATCCTTAACTAACCAAGAACTGACAGTTGCCCCGATGAAGGAGGCGAGAGAAATGTTAAGGGCAACAGACAAAATTACCGCTTTATATTGCAGACTTTCTCAGGAGGATGCACTGGCTGGCGATAGCAACTCCATTGTGAATCAGAAAAATATCCTGCTCCAATATGCCAAGGATAATCGTTTTCCGAATCCGACTTTTTTCGTAGACGATGGCTACAGTGGCACTACCTTTGACCGCCCTGGTTTTCAGAAAATGCTGGATGAAATTGAATCCGGCAATGTAGCGGTTTGTATCACAAAAGACCTTTCCAGACTTGGCAGAAACTCTGCTATGACTGGCCTGTACACCAACATCACATTTCCGAAACACGGTGTCCGCTATATTGCCATCAATGATAATTTTGATACCAGCGATCAGAATGGCATGGGGATTGATATGGCAGGCATCAAGAACTGGATCAATGAGTTTTATGCCCGTGATACCAGTCGCAAAATCAGAGCCGTCAATAAATCCAAAGGTTCCCGTGGTATTCCACTTACAACCAATGTTCCTTACGGATATATGAAAAATCCGGATGATCCTACCCGTTGGCTCGTTGATGCAGAAGCAGCTATCGTTGTAAAGTATATCTTCAAGATGGCAATGGAGGGACGTGGGCCAAGCCAGATTGCAACGCAGCTGACCAAGGACAAGGTACTTACTCCAACAGCCTATAAGCAGAAGCAAGGCTTAAATACTCCACAGGCGACACCGGAGAATCCAAGTAAATGGCATCAGACCACAGTGAGAAAAATACTGGAACGCAGAGAATATACAGGCTGTATCGTCAACTTCAAGACATTTACCAATTCCATTTGGGACAAGAAAAAGCGTGACAATCCGGTAGAAAATCACTCTGTTTTCTATGATACTCACGAAGCGATCATTCCAGAGGATATATTCGAGAAGGTTCAGGTGTTGCGTCAGAATCGCCAACGCAGATCCAAGACAGGTAAAACAAGCCTGTTCTCCGGCATGGTGTATTGTGCCGATTGTGGTGAGAAGCTGTATTACTGCACAGCTAACAATTTTGAGAAGCGACAGGATTTCTTCGAGTGTTCCACCCATCGTAAGAACGATGAAAAATGCAAATCCCACTACATCCGTGCAGTCGTTTTGGAGGATATGGTTTGGATGCACATGGAAACTGTCATCAGCTATATTCTCCACTATGAAGATCACTTCCGTGTAGTTGTGCAGGAACAGCTAAAAATAGAAAGTGATGAAAAGATACAGGCATGGAGAAAGCAGCTGACACAGGCTGAAAAACGTATTGCTGAGTTGGACAGACTGTTCGTGAAGATTTATGAGGACAATGCCAAAGGGAAACTGTCTGACGAGCGTTTTTCTATGATGAGTGGCAACTATGAAGCGGAACAGAAAAAGCTCAGAATGGACGCTATAGAGCTTCAGAAGAATATCGAAGAACAGAAGCGTCAGAATGAGCGATTGGAGAAATTTATTCAGAAAGCAAAACACTATCAAGATCTGAATTCTCTGACTCCTGATGCGCTGCGAGATATGGTCAGTGCCATCTATGTAGGTGCGCCGGACAAGTCTTCCGGCAAACGTCAGCAGAAAATCGAAATTTACTACGATGGTGCAGGATTTATCCCGCTAAACTTATTGATGCAAAGAGAAACGGCGTGACCGAAGTCACGCCGTACTCTCCCAGAAAATCGGGACTTTTAATTTTTTCCTGTTTTACGGGCACCGCCCGAATAACAGGAGCTTTTTTGCTGAGTGGGTTATATTTATTTACAGTAAAAACTATAATAAGCTTACTTTTGTATAAATAGGGATATTGTTATTAAATTCAATGAAAAATATAATAAAAGAATACATCGATTACATGAGAACATAAAAACAAGTTTCGTTGACTAGAGATTAGCTATGAGTGTATAATAAAGATTGTATAGATAATACTTTAAATAAAAATGAATAACATTTTACAAATAAAATGAATTTCTATTCTGCGCATATACTATTAGGAAAATGTTTGTATATGTCAGAGTACTAGGTTTTTAGATGCTTAGTATGTAATTAATTAAAGGATGTGGATGATTATTGTTGTGGAGGACTTTTAAAAGTGTTATTAAAGGTAAAGGAGAGTATTGGGTGTGTTAAAGTTCTCTGTATTAATATCTGTATATAAAAATGAAAAACCAGAGTATTTTAAGATTGCGCTTGATAGCATGTTGAAACAGACTCTACAGCCGGCAGAATATGTAATAGTCAAAGATGGCTTGCTGTCAGAAGCTTTGGATGCTTGTATAGATGATTTTGAGATGCATGTTGCTGTGCCAGTAAAAATACTTGCATTTGAGAAGAATAGAGGCTTGGGGTTAGCATTAAGGGATGGTGTATTTGCGTGTCGTAATGAATATATAGCACGTATGGATTCGGATGATATTGCAAAGCCTGAGAGATTTTTAAAGCAGATTACTTATTTAGAAAAGAATACGGAAATAGTTTTATTAGGAAGCAGGATAACGGAGTTTTCTGCAAATGCAGAGTATCCGGATACCATTACAGAACTTCCTCTTAGCGACGATGATATTCGTGAATATGCTAAAAGTAGAAATCCTTTTAGACATATGACAATTATCTATAGGAAAAGTGCAATTTTAGATGTTGGTAATTATCGCAGTTTTTTATGGTTTGAAGACTACGATTTATGGATTCGTATTATGCAAAGAGGATATAAGGTGGAGAATTTGCAAGAATGCTTGGTAAATGTTCGCGCTAATGATGCGATGTTTGCTAGGAGGGGAGGTTGGAAGTATTTGAAACAGGATTTTTATTTCCAACAGTATTTGTACAATATTGGCTTTATAGGAACTAAAGTGTTTTATAAAAATTTAATTTTAAGATTCATTGTAAGAATTCTACCATATAGAGCAAGAAAGAAAATATACTGTATATTTTTAAGAAAAGAGATGAAGTAAATGCCGATAGTATCAGTTATTATACCTGTTTATAATGCTATGCCATATTTACAAGAGGCAGTTAAAAGTATTATAGACCAGACATTTACTGATTATGAGTTAATTTTTGTTGATGATGGTTCTACTGATACATCATTGAACTTTTTAAAAAAATTACAGATTGAAGACCAAAGAATCACAGTATTACATCAAATAAATAAAGGTGCAGGGGTTGCTAGAAATTATGGTATGAATAAGGCAAAGGGAAAGTATTTATTGTTTTTAGATGCAGATGATATTTTTTTACCTAATTTAATTTTTGAAGCAGTAAAATGTGCAGAAAAAAACAATGCTGATATAACTATTTATAAATTCCAATCATATCATAATATTACTATGCGAAAAGAGAATTGTGATTATGCTTTTCGAAAAGAACAGTGGAGTGGCAGAATTGTTAATTGGCACAATAATCCCCAAAAAATTTTTACTTCTTTTAATCCATGTGCATGGAATAAATTATTTAAAAAAAGTTTTATAGATTCCAATGGTTTGCGGTTTCAAGATAATAAAAGAACAAATGACTTATATTTTACTACGATGGCCATGGCTTTAGCTGAGAGGATTGCTTTGTTAGACAAAGTTTTATTGCAATATAGAATTGGTAATTGTAATAGTAGTCAAGCAACCAATTCTATAGCAGAGTTTGATTTTTTTAAAGCCTTGATGAGTGTCAAAGAATCCTTAGAAAAAAATAAATTAATGCTTAATTTACAGAAAGGTTTTAATGAGTTAATTACAGATACGATTATTCACAATATAAAAGTAAGCAAAGATAATGGTGTTAATATATATAATTTTATGTGTAAAACAGGCTTAAAAAAGCTTGATGTTAATATTTCTGAATTACCCAGACTAGAGGACTTTTTTTCAAGATATTATTTGCTTGCATTAAAGGAACAAATGAGAAAAGCTGCGGCAACGAAAGCCGTATTGTTAAATGATTCAGAGATTAATATGGGAATCAAGGTATCTGTTATTATACCAATCTATAATGTTCAAAAATATTTGTTAACATGTTTAAAAAGTGTTTCTGATCAGACACTGGAAAATATTGAGATTATAGCAGTTAACGATGGTTCTTCTGATAACTCATTAGAATTACTGATTGAATACGGGAAAAAAGAAAAAAGACTGAAAATCCTTAATCAATATAATGCTGGACTATCTATGGCAAGAAATAACGGGGTTAAGGTTGCAAAGGGGGAATATTTATATTTTTTAGATAGTGATGATTTTATTGAGAAAAACTGTCTGGAAAAGTTGTATAATAAAGCTATAGCAGATGACTTAGAAGTAGTATTTTTTGATGCAGATAGTTTTTTTGAATTTAATGATGTTAATTTAAAAAAAGAATTCTCCAGATACAATAATTATTATAAGAGAAGAGGTAATTATTTAAAAACTTGCAGTGGTATGGATTTATTAATAGATATGTATAAAAATGATGAGTACAGAGCTTCTGCTGTTTTACAATTCATTAAACGAAGCTTTTATTTAAAAAACAATTTATCATTTTATCCTGGCTTATTGTATGAAGACAACTTATTTACGTTTAAAGAACTAACTCTTGCCGGTAAGACAGCTCATATAAAAGAAATTCTTTTTCATAGACGGATAAGAGAAAATTCTATTGTAACCAAAAAAAAGACATTTTATGATGTTTATTCGTATTATATATGCTGGCAGGAAATGTTAAAAATAAAAAGTGAGCTTCAATTAAAAAATAGAACATCAGAGAGAATTGTCAATAATTTAATATATGATATAAAAAAATCATATATTAATATGTTTTATGATTTATCAGCACATGAGAAAGAAAATATTTTATTTTTACCTGATACTGAACGAGTATATTGGAATGAAATTACTTTGAAACCTAATTATGTAAAGAAAATTATAATGTATTATCGTGAGTATGGATTGAAGATAACTGTAAAAAAAATAATAAATAAAATCTATAGCAAAATCAAAGGAAGATGATTGTTATAAAACAAGAAGTTTTAGTGTCGATAATAATACCTGTTTACAATCAATCTCGCTACTTAAAAAATTCTTTTAATGGCCTTATTTATCAGGATTATGATAATTTAGAAATAATATGTGTTGATGATGGTTCTACAGATAATTCTTTGGCTGTTTTAATGGAGCTAAAAAATGCAGATTCACGTATACGTATTATTCAACAAGAGAATAAAGGTGCAGGTGCAGCACGTAATAACGGCTTAAAATATGCTAATGGAAAGTATGTTATCTTTTTAGATGCAGATGATTCTTTTGATAGCATGTTAATAGAAAAATTGGTTGCAAAAGCTGAATTATTACAAAGTGATATTTGCATCTGTAAAGCTTTTGCTATACAAGAAAATGGCAATAAAGTTGAGATGAACTACAGTAATAAAATTTTTCAGCGTTATTATAATAAAATTTTTTCAGCCAACGATATTGCTCAGGAGGTGTTGACCAGTTTTTCCGTAGAGCCTTGGAATAAATTGTATCGTAGAGATTTTTTGTTAAAATTGAGAGTACAATTTCAAGAGATCAAGAAGAGTAATGATTTATTTTTTACAACAGTAACATTGCTTAATGCTGATAAAATAGCGGTATTAGATGAGGCTTTGATTTTTTATTGTACGGATAATCGTAATAAAAATATAAACGAGTATGATGATAAGCTTTTAGATTTTAGCAGAGCTTTAGAGAAGACAAATGATTATTTAGAACAACACTCAAATTTACTATTGTTTAAAAAGTCTTTTTATAGAATGGCTGCAGGAATAATTTTTTATAACTTATCTTTAAAGATGAATATGAAAGTTAGAGAAAAAGTAGTATCATATCTTGTGAATAAAAGTTTTGCTAAATTAAAAATTTATGAAGATAATGAAGTGTCTTTATTAGGATATATATATGGGCTACAGTATTGGTTACTTCGAAAACATGCTCCGATAAAATCGCAGGTATTGGCTTACAAGTTTTTTAAGGTTTACGAATATACTAAAAAAAATAGCATATCTGCTACGTTAAAAAAAATACTACAATATTATTATTAATTGTTTGTTAAAAGGAGAGAAGTTTGAAAATGAAAATTGCAGTTGCGGGAACAGGCTATGTTGGTTTAAGCCTTAGTATTTTATTAGCGCAGCATAATAAAGTATTAGCATTAGATATTGTGAAAGAAAAGGTTGATTTAATTAATGGGAAAAAATCACCGATAGTAGATAAGGAAATAGAAGAATATTTGGAATCTCATGATTTAGATTTATTAGCAACTACTAATGCACAAGCTGCATATAGTGATGCTGATTTTGTAGTAATTGCTACACCTACAAATTATGATCCTCAGAAGGATTATTTTGATACTTCTTCTGTAGAGAATGTTATAGAAACTGTTTTGGAGTATAATAATAAAGCTATTATAATTATTAAATCAACAGTGCCAGTTGGCTATACAAAAAGCGTGTGTGAAAAATATAGAACTAATAATATAATTTTCAGTCCAGAGTTTTTGCGTGAGGGAAAAGCTTTATATGATAATCTTTACCCTAGCCGTATTATTGTAGGTGTACCTGCAGATAATGATGAATTGAAAGCTAAAGCTTTACAGTTTGCTAATTTGCTAAAAGATGGTGCAAAAAAAGAAGATATTCCCATTCTTTTAGCCGGTATTACGGAAGCAGAAGCAATTAAGCTTTTTGCTAACACTTATTTGGCATTACGTGTAAGCTATTTTAATGAACTTGACACATATGCGGAAGTGCATAATTTAGATACAGCTCAAATTATTCAAGGAATTGGTTATGACCAGCGTATTGGTAATTACTACAATAATCCGTCATTTGGTTATGGTGGTTACTGCTTGCCTAAGGATACAAAGCAGCTTTTAGCTAATTACAAAAACATTCCTGAAAACCTAATTGCTGCTATTGTAGAAGCTAATAGAACACGTAAGAGCTTTATTGCTAACCGAGTATTGGAGATGGCTGGATATGAAGAAGATAATTCTAAAGAGAATATTACTGTGGGTGTTTATAGATTAACGATGAAAGCTAACAGTGATAATTTCCGTCAAAGCAGTATTCAAGGGGTGATGAAACGTCTGCGTGCTAAAGGTACCAGTATTATTATTTATGAACCAACATTAAAAGACGGAGAAATGTTCTTTGGCAATAAGGTTGTAAATGATATCAATGCTTTCAAAAATCAAAGTAAAGTTATTATTGCTAATCGCTATGATGAATTGCTAGATGATGTAGAGAATAAAGTATATACTAGGGATTTATTTAAACGCGATTGATTTAAGGAGTTAAGGGTGTTAGAACAGTTTTTAAAGAATCAATTTTTATTTGAAGAACTGGTTAAGCGAGATTTTAAAGTAAAATATAAACGAACTGTCTTAGGGATGGGTTGGAGTATATTGTCACCGTTGCTGACGTTATTAGTAATGAATATTGTTTTTTCTCATTTCTTTGGACGAGGTATGAAGCATTATACTATTTATTTATTTTGCGGTAATTTGTTGTTTAACTATTATCGTGAAGCAACTAGCAATGGCATGAATTCGTTGATGAGTAATTCTCGCATATTCAGTAAAATTAATGTTCCTAAATATATTTTTCTCCTATCAAGAAATGTTACGTCTCTTATTAATTTTGGCTTGACTTTAATTGTGTTCTTTATTTTTTGTATAGTGGATAGAGTTGAGTTTGGCATACATTTTTTAGCATTAATTTATCCTATTATTTGTATGGTTATTTTTAATTTGGGAATAGGGCTGATATTATCGGCACTTTTTGTTTTTTTTAGAGATATGAGTTATCTTTATGATATTTTTACTATGCTGCTAATGTATTTATCTGCAATTTTTTATACTGTTGATATTATGCCGGAAAAGTATCAAACTATGTTTTTGCTTAATCCTGTTTATGTATATATCAAGTATTTTCGTACAGTAGTTTTAGATGGACAAGTACCATCATTCGAATTACATTTATTAGGTGCTTTTTATGCAGTCATGGCGATATTGGTTGGTGCATGGATTTATAAAAAGTATAATTACAAGTTCTTGTATTATGTGTAAGGTGCATGTGTATGTTGACAATAAAAGCAGAAAATGTTTCTATTCGCTATATAACTGGTGATTTTAAGGATATTGGCTTAAAGGAATATGTTATGTTAAAGATTAAAGGCCAATATCATGTTAAAGAATTTTGGGCAGATAAAGATATCAATTTCTCGTTAGAGAAAGGAGATATGTTGGGGATTATTGGCAGTAATGGTGCTGGCAAATCAACTTTACTTAAGGTAGTTTCAGGTATAATGCGTCCTACTAAAGGAAGGATGATTATTAATGGTACAGTTGCTGCACTTCTAGAGCTTGCAAGTGGTTTTGATGGTGAGTTGACTGTGAGAGAAAATACTTATCTACGCGGAGCTATGCTTGGTTACACTCGTAGTTTTATGGATAAAAAATATAATGACATAATAGAATTTGCTGAATTACAGGAGTTTGAGAACAGGCCTTTTAAGCAGCTTTCTAGTGGTATGAAAAGTAGATTGGCTTTTTCAATAGCTTGCTTAGTGAAGCCGGATATTTTAGTGTTAGATGAAGTATTATCTGTTGGTGATGGTGCATTCAAAAAGAAGAGCAGTGATAGAATGAAGCAGATTTTAAATAATGGTGTCACAGGAATTTTAGTATCACATTCGCTTAATCAGGTTAGGGAAATGTGTAACAAGATATTATGGCTTGATCATGGCAGACAAGTTAAGTTTACTGATGATGTTCAAGGGTGCTGTGACGAATATGAGATATTTTTGAAAGAAAAGAAGTGAAATAATGAAAAGTTATGATAGTGTTAGCGCATATCCAAGTGTTTCAATTGTTATTCCTATATATAATGATGGAGAATATATAGCAAGGTGCTTAGAAAGTATAATAAATCAATCATTGAGAAATATAGAGATAATATGTATAGATGACTTTAGCACAGATAATTCCAGAGAAATAATAGAGTTTTATGCTAAGCAAGACAGCAGAATAAAGGTTATATTACATGAAAAAAATTCATCGGCTTTTGTAGCAAGAAAAAATGGTATTTTAGCTAGTCGTGGTAAATATATTATGTTTGTTGACGGTGACGATGAATTAGCTGATGATGCATGCAGAATAGCTTTTGAGACAATCTCGAGTCAACAAGTTGATATGCTTCAGTATGAAACTGAGGTTGTTAATTGTGCAGGCGTTCCAGATGAAAGAATAAAGAGCAATAAAAAACTTTTAAAACCATATCTTTCTAAATTAGACAATAGAGATCTTGTTATCGAATGTTTTAAAAATAAAAAATTTGGTTTCCAACTATGGAATAAGATTTTTAATGGTGATATAACCAGGGAAGCAATTAAAGATATTAGTAATATTTACCTTCCAAAAGCTCAGGATTTATATATGTTCTTTTTAATTGCGGTTAAGTGTAAGTCTTATATTGGCATTGATACGGAACTATATAAGTACAATTTTGGCTTAGGAGTAACAGGTGGCAATACTATATCTTTAGAAAAATTTAGTATTCTTTGTGCTGAAAAAGATGTTGCTGACCAATTATATAATTATATAGATAATCACTGCTTATATGAAAAATATATCGACATCGTTGATTTGATATATAAGCATTTTTTAAATGAATGTGTGTCCAGGTGGGAAAACAATGTAAATTCTGATGAACGGTCCCAAGGATTTAATTGTTTAGTAGAGAAATTTGGTTATAGTGAAATAGTAAAATATTACGCATCGAAAAACTGGTTTAATAATATTGAATTAGCTAACAAACTTATAGGAATAGACTTTTTGAAATCAAAAAAAAGAACACAAAAAATACAGACAATAGCTGCCTATTACAGATGCGTAGAAAATGGTGGTGCGCAACGCGTTGTTGCCATGTTATGTAATTTATGGGCAGAGATGCAAGATGAAAATGGGAATCCTTTATATAAAGTTGTTTTAATAGTAGATGAAAAGAAAGGAGAAATGGAATATTACGTTTCTCCGAAGGTAATAAGAGAGTTTTTGCCTGACCGAACAACAGCAATAAAAGAAAAATTTATTGAGAGATATGCTGCTTGGCAAGATATTATTTCAAGAAATAAAATAGATATTGTAATTAGTTCCATGTGGATTGATCCCTGCACATTTTGGGATTTATTGGCTGTAAAGGGACATCCTGAAAAACCATCGTTTTGTATACATGTGCATAGTTTTTCGTTATTACCGTACAGTTTTAATGGGCTTCAAGGAGAACGTCAAAATAAAATTTATGAGATTTGCGATGGTATAGTAACTTTATCGGATATTGACAAAACATATATTTCTGCATTTAATGAAACCGTTTTCAATATATTGAATCCTATCCATTTTAATCCACATGAAATAGTTAGACATAAAGCTAATGCTAATAAGATATTGTGGTTAGGGAGAATTTCCAGTGAGAAAAATCCTCTTCATGCAATATATATGTTGAAAGAATTAGTAAAAATTATACCGGATGTACATTTGGATATAGTGGGCAGTGGTAGTAGCATAATTGAATCATCTATGCTAAAATTAGTAGAGAGTAATAATTTAAATAATAATGTTACATTCCATGGCTTTCATTTGGATGTAGAAAAATTCTATGCTGATTCAAAATTATTTATTTGTACATCTTCTTACGAAGGGTTTTCAATCACAATGTGTGAGGCAATGGCACATGCTTTGCCTGTTATTACTTATGATATGCCTTGGTTGACATTAATTAGAGATGGCAGGGGAATAATTACTGTTAAACAAGGTGATTATAAGAGTATAGCGAATAAGGCTGCTATATTGTTGAAAAGTCCAGAAAAAGCAGAAATATTGGGTAAAAATGGCTACGAGCAAATTTGTGATATCTATAATCACGATATAAGTAAAGATTGGTATGATTTTTTTGGTAAAGTTAATGAAAATGCCGGTAAAATAAAATTATCTGAGAAGTATAATGAGAAAATTATTTATGAGTATCTTTTGTACTATAATACGCAGAAATTAAAAAAGGAACAGCCTAAAATAATAAATAAAGAAATAATAAAAAACAAAGAACATTATATAATAAACAAAATAATAGGTGGCCTTATCTGTTATATAGAACATGGAACATGGTATACCATAAGAAGGTTTTTTGAAAAATTAAAAAATAAAATTTGATTTAAGTGAAACAATTAAATATAATATTTATATATGGAGGTATGTAAAATGGCTACTGGAAATTATTATAATGAAGTTGGATGGTATATCGAAGGAACAACAGGTTCCGATTCGCTTACAGCGAATAATTGTCATAATTGTCAGGCTGTTGGATTAGGTGGCAGTGATCATGTTACATTAAACAGTTGTAATAATAATGAGCTTGGTTTTGTTGCCGGATGGGATAATGTACAATATGACAATACTTCTAAGCTATATGATGTAGAGATGTATGTGAAAAATAATATTACTGATATTAAAGTTAGTCAATGGCTTGAAAGAAGACCTTCCGGAAGTGGTAATAATATTTTAAATCTTAATGTTTCCAATAATAATGTTGCTCTTATGGGTGATGGGAGAAATACGGTCGAGATTTATAAAAGCTATAATAATCAGATTAGAGTTGGTAATGGTAATAATATATTTACTGTAAAAAGTGGTGATAAAAATATATTGGTTGCCGGATATGGTGCTAATGATGTTACTATTAGCGATGGTAAATACAATATGTTTGCGGCTGATGCTTCTTTGGTTGCTAAAGGACAAAAAAATATTGTTAGACTAACTGGCGGAAGTAATCATTTTGTTTATACAGAGAGCGGTGATGATGTCATCTACATTGAAAAAAATGCAGGTGATAGTATGACGGTTGTGTCTGGTGAGGGCAATGATACAATTAGTGTCAGTGCCGGTAATAAGCATTTAATTTGGGCTTCCTATGCAAAAGATGATAAAGGAAACGAATATATTTTAAAAGGCAATAATACTATTAGCCTTACTAATACCAATGAAAATACAATTATTACGGGAGATGGTGCTGATAAATTAGTAATTAATAATGCTGATGTTATAGAAGCAGATCTGGGATCCGGCAAAGATGAAATTGTTATGGCTAATACAAATGGTAAAAAAAGCAATGGTGTCTTAAGCAAGATACATGGCGGAGCCTGGGGAGATACATTTACAGTAAAAGATGGAGTACAAAATTATCAGCTTTATGGTGATGCAGGTAATGATGTTTTTAATATCAGCGGTGGCAGCAATATCAATTTTTGGGGTGGCGCAGCAAATGATACTTTCAATGTAACGGGCGGTAATAACAACAAACTTTATGGTGGTGACAGTGCAGATACATTTAATGTTTCTGCAGGAAACCAGAACATGACGCTTGGATATGGTAATGATATTGTAAATGTTACAGCAGGTAACAATCAGAAAATCAAAGCAAATTTGGGAATCAATACAATAAACTTAAAAGCCGGTAGCGGACATGTAATAACAGCAGATATAGATAAAGCACTCAGCAAGAAAAACGGCTACACGGATGAACAGATTAAAAACGGCGAAGGTTTGGGTTACGGACAGGATAAAGTATATATCAGC
>Ga0129311_1000763_pt1 | contig 25751 bp, 22 predicted proteins | sample Go1ome_FD_94435 | JGI IMG/M metagenome (GOLD analysis project Ga0129311, IMG submission 94435) | Western lowland gorrila individual fecal microbial communities from Wisconsin, USA - Go1022B metagenome | ecosystem: Host-associated > Mammals > Digestive system > Large intestine > Fecal | place... | reverse complement strand
GGAAGGATAGTTGGAAAGGGAACCGTCAGGGTTCCCTTTCCTTAAAATCAACAACATTTTAACGCAGTTAAAATGTTTGCAGCTTGTCAAAAAAGTGGTTTTACCACTTTTTTGACAAGCTGACAGGCCGGACGACTGTCCGGCCTGTTTTTTTGCGGGGATTTTAATACCACCCCCAATTCTCAATTAAGAGTTTCTTTTCCCCCGAAATTCTGCTATACTATACCCTGATATTGTATGTCCCGCTGGCCTGCGCCCGGCGGGGCAAGAAGGAGTTGCGTTATGAGCGCCAAATATGACGTTATTATCCTGGGCTGCGGCGAGGCAGGCATCTTCGCCGCCTATGAGCTGGCCCATTCCGCCCCCGGACTGAAGGTGCTGGCCGTGGACCAGGGCGCCGACATCTATCACCGCAGCTGCCCCATTGTGGCGGGCAAGGTGAAGGAGTGCATCCACTGTCCTGTGTGCCATACCATGTGCGGCTTCGGCGGAGCGGGGGCCTTCTCCGACGGAAAGTTCAACTCTACCACCCAGTTTGGCGGCTGGCTCACCGATTTTATCGACGAAAAGACCGTCATGGAGCTGATCGCCTATGTGGACTCCATCAATGTGGCCCACGGGGCCACGGAGGAGTGGTTCTCCACCAGCAGCCCGGAGGCCAAGGCGCTGGAGCGCCGGGCGCTGGGCTATGATCTGCACCTGCTGCAGGCCCGGTGCAAGCACCTGGGCACCGAGAATAACCTGCGCATCCTCACCAACATCTATGAGGGGCTGAAGGACAAGCTGGAGTTCCGGTTCAACACCGAGGTAGAGAACATCTCCACCGACCCTGAGGGCTACCGCCTGACCCTGAAGAAGGGGGACGACCTGGTTTGCAAATATCTGCTGGCCGCCCCCGGCCGCAGCGGGGCGGAGTGGTTCGCCAACCAGTGCAAGGATCTGGGCCTTCAGCTGCTGAACAACCAGGTGGATGTGGGCGTGCGGGTGGAGCTGCCCGCCGCCGTGTTCGAGCATATCACCGACGTGGTGTATGAATCTAAGTTTGTTTACCGCACCAAGCAGTACGGCGACTCTGTGCGTACCTTCTGCATGAATCCCTACGGCCATGTGGTGGCGGAGAATGTGGAGGGGATCAACACGGTGAACGGCCACTCCTATGCCGACCCCGCCCTGCGCAGCGAGAATACCAACTTCGCCCTGCTGGTAAGCAACCGCTTTACCCAGCCCTTTAACGAGCCCTACCGGTACGGCAAGCACATCGCATCCCTGTCCAACATGCTGGCCGGGGGCGTGCTGGTGCAGCGCTTCGGCGACCTGGTGGGCGGACGGCGCTCCAACGACCACCGCATGAGCAAGTCCTTCGTCAAGCCCACCCTCACCGCCGCCGTCCCCGGCGACCTGTCCCTGACCCTGCCCAAGCGGCAGCTGGACGACATCATCGAGATGATCTATCAGCTAGACAAGATCGCCCCGGGTACCGCCAACTACGACACCCTGCTGTATGGCGCCGAGGTGAAGTTCTACTCTGCCCGCCTGCAGCTGACCGGCGAGCTGGAGACCGGCCTGCCCAACTTCTTCGCCGCCGGCGACGGCGCCGGCGTCACCCGCGGCCTGGCCCAGGCCGGCGCCTCCGGTGTGCAGGCGGCGCGCGCTATTATCAAGCGGATGTAAAACCAAAGTGCGCCCCGGAAAAGGGGGCGGCTGGGGGAACGCGGGATGCAGGCTTGAAAATTTCCCCTTGACAATTCGCTGCGGCAAAGCTTTTACCCCGGAGATGAATCATCACTTGCACGAAGAAAAAGACATCTGCGCGTCGGATGGGCGCCTGTCCGACAGAAGGGGAAAAAACATCGTCAAATTTTGACATGGAATATCCAGAAGGGAATGTATGGCGGCCCGGCAGGGGCGGGGAGGCGTTTTCCCCGTCCCACAGGGGTTGTCCACATTATCCACCGAGTTATCCACACCGTGTTGTGGAACCTGTGGATAAGAGGAATATTCACTTTTTGGTTTCCATAATATTTGTCAAGACTGTGTAAAAAGAAAAAATACACAAATCGTGATTTTGCAGGAAAGAGCGCTTCCTCCGCCGTCGCGGAGAGAGCCGGGAGGAACAGCCTATGGACCCTATGACCGATACCATTGCCGCAATTGCCACCCCGCCCGTCCCGGCGGCCATCGGCATCCTGCGCCTGTCCGGCCCCCAAGCGGCGCAGATCGCGGAGCGATGCTTCAAACCGTTGGGGCCCAAGGGGTTGCTGGAACGTCCGTCCAAGACGCTGGTGTATGGCGACCTGCTGGACAGCGGCGGCGTGGCCATCGACCGGGTGCTGTGTACCGTCTCGTTGGCCCCCCACAGCTATACGGGGGAGGACACGGCGGAGATCCACTGCCACGGTTCGCCCATGGTGCTGCAGCTGGGGCTGGAGGCCCTGTTTGCTGCGGGGGCCCGTCAGGCCCAGCGGGGAGAATTCACCCGCCGGGCCTTTTTGAACGGCAAGCTGGACCTGGCCCAGGCGGAGGCCGTGGGCGACCTGCTGGACGCCCGCAGCCGGGAGGGGGCCCGCCATGCCGCCAGCCAGTTGGCCGGCGCCCTGTCGGAGCAGATCGCCGGGATCTACTCCGCCCTGCTGGACGTGATGGCCCACTTCCACGCGGTGTTGGACTACCCCGACGAGGACATCGACCCCTTTACTGCCCGGCAGCTGGGGGAGAGCCTGTCCGCCCAGCGGACTGCCCTGGGGAAGCTGGCAGACAGCTACCGCCGGGGACAGTATCTGCGGGACGGCGTCCCCTGCGCCATTGTGGGGCGGCCCAATGCGGGCAAGTCATCCCTGCTCAACGCCCTGGTGGGCTATGACCGGGCTATCGTCACCGATATTCCCGGCACCACCCGGGATACGGTGGAGGAGTGGGCCGAGCTGGGGGGCGTGACCCTGCGGCTTATTGATACCGCCGGTCTGCGGGATTCTGACGACCCCATTGAACAGCTGGGGGTGGAGCGCAGCCGGAAGGCCATGGACGAGGCGGCGCTGATCCTGCTGGTGGCCGACGGCGGGGCGGAGTGGACCCGGGAGGACGCCGACCTGGCCCTGGCCGTGGCGGATACGGGCAAGCCGTGGATCTTCGTCCGGTCCAAGGCGGATCTGGAAAAGCAGGCCGTGTCCGTGGGTCTGATCGGCGCGGACGCACCCCCCGTGGTGGAGGTCAGCGCAAAGACCGGCCAGGGACTGGAGGAGCTGGCGGCGGCGATAGAAGGGCTGTTCCCCCGGGGGCAGGAGGATTACGGACGGGTGATCGCCAACGCCCGTCAGGCGGAGGCGGTCCGCCGCGCCCTGGAGGGGGTGGAGCGGGCCGGAGACGCCCTGGCCATGGGGGTCACGCCGGACGCCCTGCTCACCGATGTGGAGCAGGCCCTGTCCGCCCTGGGCGAGCTGACCGGGCAGTCCGTTCGTGAGGATATCACCGACCGCATCTTTGAGCGGTTCTGCGTGGGAAAATAAGAGACGAATCAAAAGGGAAAGCTTTAGGAGGAACCATTATGGAACTGCGGGTATTGGCCGTGGGCGATATTGTAGGCGAGGGCGGGCAGGACATTCTGCGCCGCCGCCTGCGGGAAGTGCAGAACAGGCTGGATGTCCACTTTACGGTGGTAAACGGGGAAAATGCTTCCGGCGTGGGCATTACGCCCGCACAGGCCCGGGGGATGTTTGACGCCGGGGCGGACGTGATCACCCTGGGCAACCACACCTGGAACCGCATCCAGATCGGGGACTTCCTGGACAAAAATACCGACATACTCCGCCCGGCCAACTATGCCGGGCGGGTCCCGGGCCGGGGCTTCGGCGTATATAAATGCCGGGGGCTGACCGTGGGAGTGATCAATCTCATGGGCCGGGTGGAGCTGAATCCCAATCTGGACAGTCCCTTCAAGATGGCCAATACCATTCTGCGGCAGATGGAGGGCTGCGACGTGATCCTGATGGATTTTCACGCGGAGGCAACCAGCGAAAAGGGGGCCATGGCCTGGTATCTGGACGGCAAGGTGCAGGCGGTGTGGGGGACCCATACCCATGTGCCCACTGCTGACGGCCAGGTTTTGCCGAAGGGGACCGGCTTTATCACCGACCTGGGCATGACCGGGCCCAGCCGCTCCATTCTGGGCATCAAGCCGGAAAACTCCATCAACCTGTTTCTGGGGGGCTTGCCCCGGCGGTATGAGGAGGCGGAGGGGCCCTGCAAGCTCAACGCCTGCCTGTTTACCATTGATACCGATAAAAAACGCTGCCTGCGGGTAGAGCGGGTGGATGTACAGGAGTAAAGATCAAAACCTACCTTTTCAGTGGTGTGGGGCTCCGCCCCCACGCCCCCCGCAGGGGCGGCCTTTGGCAGCCCGCGGGCCGGAGGCCAGAGGGGGTAGGGATCACCGCCCCCTACGGAGGGCATCATTCGTTGGCGGCATCACCGTAGGGGCGGATGTCCTCATCCGCCCGGGGTTCTATCATTTGCCCCCTCATCAGTCTCGCTTGGCTCGACAGCTTCCCCCCTGAGGGGGGAAGCCTATAAACCGTATCCGTAAAGCCTTCCCCACCCAGGGGGGAAGGTGGCCCGCAGGGCCGGATGAGGGGGCGGTTTTGCAGCGCTTTATGGCAGAACAAGGGCTCTGCCCGTACCGATCGCCCCATTTCCCACACCCCAAGGAGGAACCTTTATGCTGAAATTGATTCACGCCGCCGACCTTCATCTGGACAGCCCCTTTGCGGGACTGCGGCCGGAGCGGGCCGCACAGCGCCGCCGGGAACAGCGGAAATTGCTGGAGCGGCTGGCCGCCCTGGCGGCGGAAAAGCAGGCGGGTCTGGTGCTGCTGGCCGGGGATCTGCTGGACGGCGGCACCGTGTATCAGGAGACGGCCGCGGCGCTGGCGGCCGCCCTGGGGGCCATGCACTGCCCGGTGCTGATCGCCCCGGGAAACCACGACTACTTCGGGCCGGACTCCATCTATGCCGCCGTGGAGTGGCCCGGAAACGTACATATTTTCACTGCGGAGCGGCCGGAGGCGGTGGAGTTTCCTGCACTGCACTGCACCGTGTATGGCCGGGCCTTCTGCGCCCCACATCAGGAGGAATCCCCCCTGGCCGGCCTGCGGGTAGAGGGGGAGGGGCTGAAGCTGGCGGTGCTCCACGGCGAGGTGGAGGGGGGCGGAGACTACGGCCCCATCACCCGGCAGGAGATCGCGGCCAGTGGGCTGGACTATCTGGCCCTGGGACATATCCACCAGTGCAGCGGCCTGCAGCGGGAGGGGGCCACCTTCTGGGCCTATCCCGGCTGTCCCGAGGGCCGCGGCTTTGACGAGACGGGGGAGAAAGGGGCCCTTTATGTGGAGCTGGAGCCCGGCGTGTGCCGGGCGGAGCTGGTGTCCCTGTGCGCCCGGCGCTACCGGGTGCTGTCCGCCGATATAACGGGGACAGACCCCGCGGCGGCCGTACGGGCCGCCGTGCCCGGGGAATATCGGGAGGATATCTGCCGGGTGCTGCTCACCGGGGAGCGGGGGGAGCAGCCCCTGGATCTGGCCGCCCTGGAGGGGGAACTGTCCGGCCTGTGCTACGGGCTGACCCTGCGGGACCGCACCCGGGTGAGCCGGGACCTGTGGGCCAAGGCGGAGGACGACGGTCTGGTGGGCCTGTTTTTACAGGAGATGCGGGATCGTATATCCCAGAACCCGGAGGACGGGACGCTGACTCAGGCGGTGCGCTTTGGCATGGCCGCCCTGGAGGGCTGGGAGGAGATCTTATGAAACTAAAATCCATGTCCGCCAGCTTTGGCGGACTGAATAAGGCCCGGTTGGAGCTGGGGGAGGGGCTGAACCTGATCTCCGCCCCCAACGAGGCGGGCAAGTCCACCTGGTGCGCCTTTTTGAAGGCCATGCTCTACGGCATCGACACCCGGGACCGGGACAAGAAGAACTATCTGGCGGACAAGAACCGCTACCAGCCCTGGTCGGGCGCCCCCATGGAGGGGGAGATCCAACTGGAGTGGCAGGGCCGGGAGATCACCCTGCGCCGGGGCCCCCGGGGGAATACCCCCTTTGGGAGCTTTTCTGCCGTCTATACCAACTCGGGAGAGGCCGTGCCGGAGCTGTCCGCCGCCAACTGCGGCCAAATGCTCACCGGGGTGGGGCGTGAGGTATACGAGCGCTCCGCCTTCATCGGCCAGGGGGGGACCCTGGCCATTACGACGGCCCCGGAGCTGGAAAAACGGATCGCCGACCTGGTGACCACCGGGCGGGAGGATGTGTCCTACGCCCAGACGGAGCAGCGTCTGCGGGAGATGCGCAATCGCCGCCGGGTGAACCGCAGCGTGGGCCAGATCCCGGAGCTGGAAGGTCAGCTGGAGCAGGTGCGGGAGCAGCTGGCCGCCCTGGAGCAGGTGTCCCAGCGGGCGGTAGAGCTGGCGGCCCGGCGGGAGCAGCTGGAGCAGGTGCGCACCGATTTGGAGGCGGAACGGGAGGCCCACAAGCGGCTGGCCCAGAGGGAGCTGGATCGGCGGTATACCCAGGCGGCAGAGGAGCTTTCCGCTGCCCGGGAGCAGTTATCCACCCTGGAGCGGGAGTTTGCCCGCTTCGGTCCCCAGCCGGAGGAGCGGGCGCTGCTGGACGCCCAGAACAATCTGGCCTACTTGAAGGTACTGGATGAGGAGATCACCCGGGGGCAGGAGGAGCTGAAGCAGGCCCAGGAGGACTATGTTCAGGCGCAGATCGCCCTGCAGGAGGGACCCTTTGCCGGTCAGTCCGCCCGGGAGGCGGAGGAGCGGGTGCAGTCCGACCTGAAAAAACGGGAGCAGCTCCGCCAGCAGGCGCGGCGGCTGAACAAACGAAAGAGCCTGCTGGCCGTGCTGGCTGTGCTGGCTTTGGCGGCGGCCGCGGCCTGCTGGTTTGTACTGCCCGAAGGGGAAGCGGTCCGGCTGGGGGCGGCCGGGGGCGAAATCGCCCTGGCGCTGCTGCTTGGGATCTTCGGCGCCCATAGCGGAAAAGGCGGCAAAGCAGCTGCCCTTCAGGGGCAGGAGATCCTGGTCCGGTACGGCGTGGATAGCGAGGAGGCAGTAGACGCCCTTCTGCGGGAGTATCAGCAGCGCTGCCGCCGGGCGGAAGAGTCCAACGACCGCTGTACAAGCGTGCGGGGCGCAGTGAACGACCACCAGGCCCGCCGGGAGAATACCCACAGCGATCTGCTGGACTTTGTCCATGTCTTTGCCCCGGAGGTGAGCACCCTGAACGGCTGCTCCGCGGCCCTGTCCCGGGCGCTGAAGCTGGGGCATGACCTGGAGCTGGCCCGACAGAAGGTGGCGGAGCGGCAGCTGAGGCTGAGCGACCTGACTGCCCAGGGGGGCAAGACGGCGGAGGGGACGGAGCAGCCGGCCGCCCCCGCGCGGACCCGGGAGGAGACGGAGCGGATGCTGGCCGCCGCCTGTGCCCAGCTGGAGCAGGTGGACCGGGAGCTGAACCAGATTTTGGGGCGGCAGCGGGCCATGGGCGACCCGGCCGGACTCAGCGCCCGGCAGGAGCAGCTGCGGGAGCAGCTGGAGCGGAAGCAGGGGGAGTATGCGGCCATCGACATGGCGCTGGAGGCCCTGGCCCGGGCCAACACCCGCCTGCGGGAGCGGTTTTCGCCCGAACTGAACCGGCGGGCCGGGGGGTATCTGTTCCGGCTGACCGGGGGAAAATATGATCGCCTGACCCTGAACCGGGAGTTGGAGGGGGCCGCCGCCCAGGCGGGGGACCCCATGACCCGAAGCGCCCTGTATCTGTCCCAGGGGACGGTGGATCAGCTCTATTTGGCGGTGCGCCTGGCGGTATGCGATTTGTGCCTGCCCCAGCGCCCCCCCATTGTGCTGGACGACGCCCTGGCGGACTTTGACGACGGGCGGGCCGCCCAGTGTCTGGCGCTGCTGCGGGAGCTGGCGGAAGAACAGCAGGTGCTGCTGTTTACCTGCCACGGCCGGGAGCGGGAGCAGCTGAAGGGTGCGCCCGATGTGACGGTGCTGTCACTGTAAGACGGCCCTTGCAATCGGAACAGCCAGCGGGTATAATCGGGAAACATGAGACGCAGCGGTTTTCGAGCGGAAAGCCGCGTATGGCGAGATAAAAGGAAATGAAGGTGCTGATATGGATCAGGAGCAGGAAAAGACTCAGGCGGCCGGCGAGGGGGAGAAGCAGGAGGCAAAAGACGCGGATCTCTTCTTCTGGCTGCAGGCTCTGGTGACGGCGGTGGTGGTGCTCACCCTGCTGTTTACCTTTGTGGTGCGCATCAACCGGGTAGACGGCCACTCCATGGACAATACCCTCCAGCACAACGAGCTGCTGCTGGTCTGGTCCCTGGGCTACACCCCGAAAACTGGGGATATCGTGATCGTGGACAAGCCCACGGCAACTATCCTGCGGGGCAATGCCATTGTAAAACGGGTGATCGCCACCGGGGGACAGACGGTGGACATCGACTATGAGAACAGCACGGTTTATGTAGACGGTCAGGCCCTGGACGAGCCCTATATCAAGGAGACCATGTACCTGCCCGGAGACCCCTATATGCAGCAGACCCACTTCGAGATTCCGGAGGGGTCGGTGTTCGTCATGGGGGACAACCGGAACGGCTCCACAGACAGCCGGCACGAGATGGTGGGCGCCGTGGACAACAGCTTTGTGCTGGGCCACGCGGTGTTCTCCTTCTGGCCCCTGTCCAAGGCCGGCACACTTTAAGAAGACGGGAACCAGCCCCCGACGCGGCATCGACGCGGCGGGGGCTTTGTGTAACGGAAACCCTTTGGAAAGACAGAGTGGCATCGGGAGGTGCGGCATGAAAATCGACCACATCGCAATGTATGTAAAGGACCTGGAGGGGGCAAGGGCGTTCTTTGCCACATACTTTCACGCACAGTCAGGGGAGGTCTACTGCAACCCCAAAACAGGATTCCGCTCCTATTTTCTCACCTTTGGGGACGGCGCCCGGCTGGAGCTGATGACCAGACCGGGGATGGACGACCCGGAGAAGACGGCGGCCCGGACCGGGTATATCCATGTTGCGTTCAGCGCAGGGGGGAGAGCGGCGGTAGACCGGCTGAAAGAGGACGGCTACCCGGTTTTGAGCGGCCCCAGAACAACGGGGGACGGCTATTACGAGAGCTGCATCCTGGGCATAGAGGGCAACCAGATCGAGATCACGGAATAAAATCCGCCGGGGAGGGATGGCCGCCCACGGTTTAGTTGCTTTTTCCATTAATATGGTGTAAAATAAACCGCTATGATTTGCCGAAAGGCTTGAAGGGAGTGCTTTTGATGGAAGACCGGGTAAAGGAACTGATGGACCGCATCCGCGGGACGGCCAGTGCGGCGGCGGATGCCTGCGCCGACACGGCGCGGGTAGCCGGACGGAAGGCGGGGCAGATTGTGGACGTGGCCAAGCTGAATGTGCAGCTGTTTGACCTGAACGGAGAGCTGAACGATGTGCTGCGCCAGCTGGGACAGGTCATGTATGACGCCCACCGGGGGCAGGCCGGCGGCGACGAGAGCATTCCCGACCTGCTGGCCCGGGCGGATGAGCTGAACGAGAAGATCGACGGCATGAAGGACCGGGTATCCGCTCTGCGCCAGTCCCGCACCTGCGGGACCTGCGGCGCGGTCTGCGGGCGGGAGGACAAATTCTGCCGCTCCTGCGGTCAGCCCCTGGAATAAAGAGCCGCAGGGGGCATATATAGAACTGGCGGAGCGGCTCCGGGGAGCAGCCCCCAAAGGAATCCGGGTGATGGGCCTGTAAGGAGGACGGATATGTCCCGAGATCAGAAACAAAATACCTTTTTTGGCGGCGCGGCTATTCTGGCCGTGGGGATCCTGGTGGTCAAGCTCATCGGAATGTTTTACAAGATCCCCCTGGTCAATATCATCGGCGCCCAGGGAAATTCCGACTTTTCCAACGCCTATAACATCTATGCCGTGCTGCTGACCATCTCCACCGCGGGCCTGCCGGTGGCAGTGTCCAAGCTGGTGAGCGAGGCCAACGCCCTGAACCGGCAGAACCAGGTGCGCAGCATTTTCCGCACCTCTATGGTGCTGTTTCTGGCCCTGGGCCTGCTGTCTTTCCTGCTGATGTACTTCCGGGCGGACTGGCTGGCGGAGATGATGCACGACACCAAGGCCGCCGCCGGCATCAAGGCCCTGGCCCCCGCCGTGGTGTGCGTGGGCTGTCTGGCCGCCTTCCGGGGCTATACCCAGGGACACCAGGACATGGTGCCCACCTCGGTGTCTCAGATCATCGAGGCCATGTGCAAGCTGGTGGTGGGTCTGGCCCTGGCCTGGTGGCTCATCAAGGCGGGGCAGCCCGACTATATCGCCGCCGCCGGCGCCATTACCGGCGTCACCGTGGGTACGGTGGTGGCTCTGGCCTATATGCTGATCCGGTACACCCTCCGGCGGAGCCGGGAGCAGAGACGGGCGGAGGACCGCCCGGACTCCATGGGCGGCATCATGGCCGACATTCTGCGGATCGCAGTGCCCATCACCCTGTCCGCCTCTATGGTGGGCATCGTCACGGTGATCGACTCCTCCCTGGTCCAGGGACAGCTGCAGCGGGCCCTGCTGGAAAAGCCCGCCTGCTGGGAGCTGTACCGGGACTTTATCGACTTTGCCCCCCTCCAGGCCGCCTTGGACAGCTGGAAGGCCGCTCTGCCCGAGGGACAGGGCGCGACCATCGCCCTGCTGACCCAGCAGGCGGAGCAGGGAGCCGCCGGGGCCCAGCAGCTGCGGGAGCTGCTGGAGTCGGTGAGCCGCACCCTGTACGGCAACTACTCCGGGGCGCTGAACATCTATAATCTGCCCACCTCACTTATGGCGGCCATTACGGCCTCTGTGATCCCGGCAGTGTCCGGGGCGCTGGCCCGGCGGGACCGCCGGGGAGCGGGGAAAATCACGGGCTCTGCCCTGCGCATCACCGCTCTGCTGGCCTTCCCCATGGGGGTGGGGCTGTTCGTGATGGGTACCCCTATCATGCAGCTGCTCTATCCTGCCCTCAGCGCCCAGCTGGCCGGCCCCCTGCTGTCTACCCTGGGACTGACCACGGTGTTTGTCTGCATGATGCTGGTGTGCAACTCTGTCCTTCAGGCCCACAGCTTTGTGAATCTCCCGGTGCTGGTGATGCTGCTGGGGGGCGGCCTGAAGATCGTCACAAACTATCATGTGGTGGTTCAGCCGGGCATTGGTATCTACGGGGCGCCTATGGGCAATATTCTGTGCTTCGGTTTGTGTCTGGCGCTGGATTTGGTCGTGATCGCCCGGGTGATCCCCAAGCGGCCCGCCTATCTGCCCATTTTTGTAAAGCCGCTGCTGGCCTCCCTGGTCATGGGCGGCGCGGCCTGGGCGGTGAACGGTCTGCTCACCCGCCTGCTGTCCCACGGGGGCGAACTGAGCCGTATGGGCTGCGCCCTGACGGTGTTCCTGTCTATCGGGGTGGCCATGGTGGTGTATATGGTGCTGGTGGTGGCCCTGCGGATCATCTCCCGGGACGACCTGGCCCTGATGCCCAAGGGGGATAAGATCGCCCGCCTGCTGCGGCTGTAAAAGAAAATCGCGGCAAAGCCCCTGTCAATCAGCCCAAAGGAGGCGGCGGGATTTGTGGCATTTGCCCTATTTTCCCCGGAAGGGCTTGTTTTAGGGAAAAATACCTTGCAGAGGGAGCAGAATTGTGGTAAATTTTCAAAAGAAAGCGCATTATAATGTGGAAGATCTGCGCCGGATCATGGCCCTCTTGCGGCAGCCGGACGGCTGCCCCTGGGACAGGGCGCAGACCCACCAATCCATTCGTCCCAATATGCTGGAGGAGGCCTATGAGGCCGCCGACGCCATCGACCGGGGAGACACCGAAAACCTGAAGGAGGAGCTGGGCGATGTTCTGCTCCAGGTGGTGTTTCACGCCCGGATGGAGGAGGAAGCGGGACGGTTTGATTTGGACGATGTGGCGGACGGGATCTGCAAAAAACTGATTTTCCGCCACCCTTTTCTGTTTGAGCAGGAGCAGGGGCAGGATGCCGCCGGGGCCTTGACCACCTGGGAGGAGCGCAAGCGCAAGGAGAAGGGACAGCGCACCACAAGCGAGGCCATGGATGCCGTGGCCCGGGCGCTGCCCGCCCTGACCAGAGCGCAGAAGCTGCAGGAGAAGGCGGCCAAGTCCGGCTTCGACTGGGACAGCGTGGACCCCGTGCTGGACAAGCTGGAGGAGGAACTGGCGGAGCTGCGCCAGGCCGTGGCGGAGCGCTCCAACGTGGAGGAGGAACTGGGCGACCTGCTGTTTGCGGCGGCAAAGGCGGGGCGGTTTCTTCAGATAGATGCAGAGCGGGCCCTGCAGAAGGGGTGCGACAAATTCATTGGCCGGTTTCGGCTGGTGGAGAAGCTGACCGGGGACAAGCCGCTGTCAGAACGGCCGGTGGAGGAGCTGGAGCAGCTCTGGCATCAGGCGAAAGAACAAGAGACTTAAAAGCTGCAGAAGCCGCTTTAAGTATATACTACACAGCAAGAGAGCTGGGACGGCCGTCAGCGGCCGTCATAAAAACTGAGGAGGAAGCAATATGAATAAGACTGAACTGATCAACGCTGTGGCCGACAAGACCGAGCTGTCCAAGAAGGACGCCGAGGCCGCTGTTTCTGCTGTGATCGAGGCCATTACCGAGGCTCTGACCCAGGAGGAGAAGGTCCAGCTGGTGGGCTTTGGCGCTTTTGAAGTAAAGAGCCGTGCCGAGCGTGTGGGCCGCAACCCCAAGAGCGGTGATACGATTAAGATCCCCGCCTCCAAGACCCCCGTATTCAAGGCCGGCAAGGCCCTGAAGGACGCGGTGGCCAAGTAAGCAGATCAAAGATACAGGGGGCGCTGCGATGCAGCGCCCCCTTCTCTATGGAAAATTCGGCCCATCACGGGCAGACGGAACGGAGAACACTATGAGATTGGACAAATGGCTGAAGGTGTCCCGGCTGATCAAGCGGCGCACTGTGGCCAACGAGGCCTGTGACAACGCCCGGGTCATGGCCAATGGCCGGCCGGTGAAGGCCAGTTATGATGTAAAGGCCGGGGATGTGCTGGAACTGAGCTTCGGCCAGCGCACGGTGAAGGTAGAGGTGCTGGTGGTGGCGGACAACGTGGGCAAAAATGACGCCGCCGCCATGTACCGGGAGATCCTGTAAATGAAGCAGCGGCTGACGGCGCTGATTCTGCTGTGCGCCCTGCTGACGGGCTGCGCGGCCGCGGGCAAAGGGGAGCAGCCCCTGACCGCCACGGTGCTGGCCATGGACACGGTGATGAACTTCACCCTCTATGGCGGCGGGATGGGGGAGGAGCAGCTGCGGCAGGCCCTGAGCGGGGCGGAGGACACCCTGCGGCAGCTGGACACCGCCCTGACCGCCCAGGGGGCGGAGGGGGAGGCCGCCGCCCTGAACGCCGCCGACGGCGCCTGGACGGCGGTGCCCCAGTCCGGGGCGCTGCTGAAACAGACGCTGGAGCTGGCGGAGCTGACCGGCGGAGCTTTGGACCCCACGGCCTACGCCGCGGTGAAGGCCTGGGGCTTTGCGGACGGGAACTACACCGTCCCCAACCGGGAGGAGCTGGACGCCCTGAAGGCCGCCATCGACTACGCCCGGGTGGAGGTCAGCCAGGACGGCGCTCAGGCCAGGCTGGCCCCGGAGCAGCAGCTGGACTTCGGCGCCACCGCCAAGGGCTATGCCGGCGACCTGCTGCGCCGGCAGCTGGAGCAGGGGGGGATCACCTCCGCCCTGCTGGACCTGGGACAGAGCTCCATCGCCGCCGTGGGGAGTAAGCCGGACGGCTCCCCCTGGCGCATCGGAATCCAGGACCCCGCCGCTGACAGCGGGGTATATCTGGGGGTACTGGAGCTCAGCGGCCGCTCCATGGGCACCTCCGGCAGCTACCAGCGGTATTTTGAGCAGGACGGTGTGCGCTACTGCCACATCATCGACCCGGCCACGGCCAGCCCGGCCCGCAGCGGGCTGGCGGGGGTGACGGTGGTGGCCGACTCCTGCCTGCTGTGCGACGGCCTGTCCACCGCCCTGTTCGTCATGGGGCTGGAGGAGGGCGTTCGGTTCTGGCGGGAGAACAGTTCGCTGGGATTCGACGTTATTTTTATCACAGACGCCGGAGAGATCTTTGTCACCTCCGGACTGAAGGACAGCTTTTCTCTGGCTGACAGGGAGGAGCGGGAAGTGCAGGTGCTGGAATGAGCCGGAGCGCAAAGGGGATCGCGGCCCTTCTTGTCCTGCTGCTGGCAGGCTCGGCGGCCTTCCTGCTGCTGCGGCCCAAGGGAGAGGGGCAGGTGGCCCGCATCACCCTGAACGGCAAGGTGGTGCAGGAGATCGACCTGAGCCGGGTGGAGCAGCCCTACACCCTGACTCTGGAGGGCCCCGGGGGCTTTTCCAACACGATCACCGTAGAAAAGGGGCGGATCTGCGTGTCGAAGGCCGGGTGTCCCGACCAGATCTGCGTCCATCAGGGGTATATCTCCGACGGGACCACCCCCATTGTATGTCTGCCCAATAAGCTTATCATCGAGATCATCGGAGGGGGGAGCGGCCTTGACGCAGCGACGGGCTGAGGGCCCGCACAGGGTGGTGCAGCTGGCGCTGCTCACCGCCATCGCCCTGACCATCTTTATGGCGGAGGCCCAGCTGCCTCCCCTGGTGCCTATTCAGGGGGTCAAGCTGGGGCTGGCCAACATCGTCACGGTGTACGCCGTGTTTGTGCTGGGCCCGAGGGACGCCCTGCTGATCCTGTCCGCACGGGTCTTTTTAGGCGCGGTGTTTTCCGGGCAGATGATGACCCTGCTGTACTCCGCCGGGGGCGGCCTGTTGGCCTGGGCGGTGATGGCGGGGCTGAACCGTATCCTGACGGTGAAGCAGCTGTGGCTGGCCAGTCCGTTGGCGGCGGTGTTCCACAATCTGGGACAGCTGCTGGTGGCGGCGGGGGTGATGAAGAGTTGGGCGGTAATGGCCTTTCTGCCCTGGCTGCTGATCTCCGGGGTGGTTACCGGCCTGTTCACCGGCCTGTGCGCCCAGTTTTTGATCGCCCGGCTGGAACGGATTTCCCGGGGAAAGGACCCGGGAACAAAAGAGGATTAAAGGGAAACGTGTCAGGGCGCGGCGGCCGGTTTCACCGGCCGCCGCGCCCGCGTTTGTCACAAAAAGTCGAAATACCGAAACAATATCTTGATGCCGCCGCCCATATCTTTGCACTGCCTGAAGGTCACTGATCCCACAGGGACTTCCAGTTGTATTGGTTGGGGCTGATGGCGTCGACGGTGAACAGGGGCTGGGTGTAGCCGCCCCCCTTGCCGTCGTCAAAGACGGCGGACAGGGTGATGGGAGTGCTCCAGATGTAGATCTTGTCCAGTCCCCGGTGCCAGATGGAGCCCCCCTGAAGCTGCATCTCCTCCGCCCGGACGTTCCCCTCCTGATCCGCCGCCTGAAGGGTGACCTTCAGGTCGGGCACCATCTGGGCGGCGGTGAGAGTGACGGCCAGAGTGCAGGCGGTCTCTGCGCTGTCCCAGTTGATGCAGCGGAACTCCGGCGCTGCCACCAGCGGGGCGTTGGGGTCCAGAGCGGTGATCACCGCCCCCTGCTGCTCCAGCCGGGTCAGGCGCTGATCGGCCTGCCGCAGCTGGGCGGCAGTAAATCCGGTCAGGATCAGGCACAGACACAGCAGCACGGCCAGCAGGGCGTTCCAGCGGCTGCTTTTCACCGGGGCGATGACGATCCGGGGGACGGCCTGCTCTGCCTCCGGCGTTTCCGTCCCCCCGCCGGGGGCTTCCACCCCCAGCAGGTCGTTGAGGGTGACGGAGAACAGGCGGCTCATGGCGATGAGCTTATCCACGTCGGGCACCGCCCCGTCCATCTCCCAACGGGACACCGCCTGACGGGAGACACCCAGCCGGGTGCCCAGTTCTTCCTGAGAGAGATTCTGCTGTTTGCGCAGCTCTTGAATTCGTTGTCCTAAAGTCATGGGGAATCCTCCTGTTGCAGCTGTGATTTTCTTGTCCCCAGCATAGCAAAAATGGACGCCTGTGTCTACCAGGCGCCCATTCCTTTTTGTCAATCAGCGGTTGCACCCATTGGGGCGCAAGGGGTTTCCCGGCCCTTCAAAAGCACGGCGGCGGAGCGGGGCGGCAGGGTGAGGGCATAGCCCTCCTCCCGGGGTTCCACGGTGGAGTCCCCCAGCAGAGGGGTCGCGGGGAAGTCCAGCAGGCAGGTCTGCGGCTGCTCCCCGGCGTTGCAGGCGCACAGAACGGTTTCCTGTCCGTCCCGGCGGGAGAACGCCAGCAGATCCCCAAAATCGAACAGATATTCGATGCTTCCGATTTGCAGCGCCTGATGCTCCCGGCGCAGCCGGCCCAGGGCGGCGTACCAGTCCAGCAGCTCTTTGTCCTCCTGTCCCCAGGGGTAGGTGCGGCGGTTGAAGGGGTCCTCGAAGCCCTCCATGCCCGCCTCGTCCCCGTAGTACACCGTGGGGGAGCCGGGGAAGCAGAACAGCAGGGCGGAGCCCACCTTTAATCGCTCCACGCCCCGGCGGCGCTGCTCCCCGTTCAGGCGGAAATCCGCCCGCCACTGGCGGGACTGGTCTGTGCAGGGGGAGCCCAGGGCCAGCAGGGTGAGGGCCCGGGGGGTATCGTGGGTGCCCAGGGAGTTCATGGCGGAGAAAAAGGCGGAGGGGGGATAGTTCTCCCGCAGAGTCTCCATGGCGGCCACAAACTGCTCCGCCCCCTGGCCCAGCAGGAAATTCAGGGCGGCGGTGCGGAAGGGGTAGTTCATCAGGCCGTCGCAGTGCCCCCCCAGAATGTGCTTGCGGCGCACGCCGTAGGCGATTTTGGTGGAGCCGTCCTCCCACACCTCGCCGATAACCACGGCGGAGGACTTTTCCGTCCGGGCGGCCCGGTGGATGCCCGCCACAAAGTCGTCGGGCACCTCGTCGGCCACGTCCAGCCGCCAGCCGTCGGCCCCCGCCCGCAGCCACCGGCGGATGACGGAGTCCCCATCCCCGAACACGAACCGGCGGTAGCCGGGGTCGTGGGCGTTGAAGGCGGGCAGAGTGCGGATGCCCCACCAGCTGTCGTACCGGTCGGGCCAGTGGGTAAAGCGGAACCAGCTGCGGTAGGGGGAATTGGGGTCCCGGCTGGCTCCGCCGGGGCCGTAGAAGCCGTCGCCGTTGAAGTAGCGGCTGACGAATCCCGCGTGGTTGAACACCCCGTCCAGCATCACCCGGATGCCCCGGCGGTGGGCCTGTTCGCACAGCCGTCGGAAGTCCTGCTCCGTGCCCAGCATGGGGTCGATGTTCCCGTAATCGGCGGTGCCGTAGCGGTGGTTCTCCGCGGCCTCGAAGATGGGATTGAAATAGATGGTGTCCACGCCCAGCTCTTTCAGGTAGTCCAGCTTCTCCATTATTCCGGCCAGGTCGCCGCCGAAGAAGTCCCGGTTGCGGATCTGCCCCTGCTCGTCGGGCTGCCACTGGGGACAGTCCGCCCAATTTTCGTGGACGGTGCGCCCCCCCACCATGCCCGTGGGGTCGGGAATATGGGAGCGGCAGAAGCGGTCGGGGAAGATCTGATAGGTCACGCCCCGGCTGAACCAGGCGGGCACGGTCTCGGAATCGTCATAGACCGTCAGCTGATAGGGTCCAAGCTCCAGCGGGTCGGCGTTGAAACGCTCCGCCCGGAAGGAGTACCACACCAGTCCCGGCCCGCCGGCGGGCAGAGAGGCGGTGTACAGGTCCCGGCCCTCCTCCAGCCCCGACCACTCCATGGGCAGGGTGAGGGTGCGGTCTCCGTCCATCTCGTACCGGGCGGTGAGGGTGCAGCGGGACACTCCCTCGGCCCGCCGGGGCCGCAGGGTCAGCTGAACCTGGGTGCCCTTGGGGACAGCGCCATAGGGGGATTTGCATCGGCTGTCCCGGGAGTGGAAGATATCTTGTGTCCCTGACATGGGAGCACCTCCTGCCGTGGCAATGTCATTCAGTTAAGAGAAACCTGTCATTCCGAGGCAGTGACCGATGTCACTGCCGTGGGAGTCCGAATTCAAAACGTCAGAGAAAACGGATTGCTGCGCCAGTCTGCGGACTGGCGCGCAATGACAAAGCCCTTAACTTAATGGCATTGCCTGCCGTAGTTTGCGCGGAGCTTATCCCCGGTAGAAGTTCAGAATGTCCTCTTTCTGGGACAGGACTTTGGGGTAAAGCTCCATATAGTCGTGGGGATACTTGGGATTGGGCAGACGGAGGATGCGGCCGCTTTTGGGGTCCACCAGCTTGGTCACGCCGCCGCCTCCGGCGGAAATAACGCTCTGCAGCTCCTCCATCATCACGATGTTATAGACGCTCTCCTTCCCCGGCAGGGCCCAGCCCACGTTTTCCAGGGCGCCGGACATGTACTTCTGTCGGTACAGGTAGTAGGGAGCGTAGCCTGCTCCCCGCAGGGTGTCCAGGGAGTAGTCCAGCATCCGGGCCACCTCGTCCCCCGGGGGCAGGGTGCCGCCCTGGTCCCGGGTCATCAGGGCGGAGCCCTTCTTCAGGGCCAGGGTGTGAACGGTGATGTTCTCCGCCCCCAACTCCAACATCCCGTCCAGAGAGCGGCGGAAGCCCTCCTCGCTGTCCCGGGGCAGACCGGCGATCAGGTCGGCGTTGATGCAGTCGAAGCCCACGGCCCGGGCCATGGCAAAGGCGTCGAAAATAGCGTCGGCGTCGTGCTTGCGGCCGATGGCGGCCAGCACGTGATTTTCCAGCGTCTGGGGGTTGATGGAGATGCGGCCGATTCCGTGGCGGGCCAGCACGTTCAGCTTATCCATGGTGATGGTGTCCGGCCGTCCGGCTTCCACCGTGTATTCGATACAGCGGTCCAGGGGGAGAACTTGCTCCGCCCGGGTGAGGACCTGGTCCAGGTGCTCCGCGCTCAGGGTGGTGGGGGTGCCGCCGCCCATGTAGAGGGAGTGAATGGTCAGCCCGGCTTTGGACAGGGCCTGGCCGGTGGCGTCCAGCTCTCCCAGCAGGGCCTCCACATAGGAGGGAACCAGCTTCAGCGCCTTGTGAACATCGGCGGATACAAAAGAGCAGTAGGCGCACCGGGTGGGACAGAAGGGGATGCCGATGTAGAGGGACACCTGGTCGTCCCGCAGATCTTTGCTGACGGCCAGACTGGCCTTAGCGCAGTCCATAGCCAGATCGGTCCGGCGGGGGGAGATGTAGTAGTCCCGAATGAGGGTGTCTCGCACCTGCTCCTCCCGCTGACCGGCCTTGAGGAAGCGGGTGGGCAGCTTGACCGGGCGCACTCCGGTGAGCATTCCCCAGGGGGGATCCCGGTCCAGAACTTGCCGCGCGGCCAGGAAAAAGCACCGGCCGATGGCCCGGCGGCGGATGCCCTCCCGCTGAAAGTCGTCCCCGGACAGGGGGGCGTCTAAGGTCTGGCGGGCGGTTTTGCCCCCGCGGCACAGGGTGACCTGAGCCTGACAGCGGTCGGCAGTTTCGTGCAAAGTGACCTCGGCCCAGTTGTCCTCGCCGGGCTGGATCGGGCTGTATACCGGCTTCTCACCGGGGAACAGGCTGAGCATGCTCTGCTCTACCGCGTATTTTTCATCATGGCCGTGAAAACTCAGCTTCATAGAAGTCCGTCCTTTTGTGGGGATGTTTTTTGTGCTCCCACCCACAGGGGACGGGAGCACAAACGGGGTTGGTGCGGGAAATCAGTTCTGGCGCAGCGCTTCCCGCAGGAAGGGGTTGAACTGGCGCTCGCGCTCCAGGGTGGAGGTCACATCGTGGCCGGGGCACACGTGGTAGTCCCCCTCCAGCTTGCCCAGCCGGGCCAGGGAGGACATGATCTCCTCGTAGCTGCCTCCCGCCAGATCGGTGCGGCCGCAGGAGCCGGCAAACAGGGTGTCGCCGGTGAACAGCACATCGCCCACCAGCAGAGTGACGCTGCCCTTGGAGTGCCCCGGGGTGTACATGACGTGGATGGTGAGGCTGCCCAGGGTAAGGGTGTCCCCTTCGTCATAGAAATGCAGCTCCTTCACTGCGCCGGACAGGGGGAACAGGCGGCTGCCCGCCCCGTTGGCGTCGGCGGCGTGAATATAAATTTTGGCGTCGGGCAGGGCGGCGTGCAGGGCGGGTACGGCGGTGGTGTGGTCGTAGTGGCCGTGGGTCAGCAGGATGTACTCCACCTTGACCTGATCGGCCTTGATTTGGGCCAGGATCCGGTCGGCCTCCTCGCCGGGGTCGATGACGGCGGCCTTGCCGGTCTCCTCGTCCTCCAGCAGATAGCAGTTGGTGCCGATGGGGCCTACTTGCATCAGTTTCACTTTCATAGTGCGTCACTCCTTCTGTGTCCGGATAACGGTTACAGGTCGAACAGAATGGTAACAGGGCCGTCGTTTACCGACGCCACCTGCATATCCGCGCCGAATTCTCCGTGCTCCACAGGGAAGCCCCGGGCGCGGCAGCGGTCCATGAATCGCTCATACAGGGGGATGGCCAGGTCGGGCTTGGCCGCCCCGGAAAAGCCCGGGCGGCGGCTGGAGGTATCGGCGTACAGGGTGAACTGGGATACCACCAGGATGGAGCCGCCCACCTGCTCCAGATTCAGGTTCATTTTTTCGTTTTCATCTTCAAAAATGCGGAGATTACAGATCTTTTCCGCCAGCTTGTCACATACGGCCTCGGTGTCCTCAGGGCCTACGCCCAGCAGGATCAAATAGCCCCGGCCGATCTGGCCGTTGACCTTGCCGTGAATGGTGACGCTGGCGGAGGTGACTCGGGTGACAACAGCACGCATAGGTTAGACCTCCAAAGAAATTTAATGCCCACCCAAACCCACCCTTTTAGATGAGTGGGGGCAAGGCCCCCACACCCCCATAGAGTGGCCTGAGACGATGTAGGGGCGGATATTATCCGCCCGCTGTTTTATGCCGCACACTTACTTCCCGGAGCTCCGGGCCACATAATAGACCCCCTGGATGTTGTTCAGCTTGTTGATGACGCCGTTCAGCTCCTTCAGGTCCTTTACCTCCACCACCAGATTGACGGCGGCGTGGCCGTCGGGCAGGGAGCGGGCGGACAGGGAGCTGACCTTCACCTGGGCGGAGGAGAGGGCCATGGCCAAATCCAGGGTCAGGCCGCTGCGATCCTTGGCGGACAGCTCCAGGGCCGTCTTATAGGTGGGCAGGCTGTCTTCGGCCCAGGCGATGTTGATCCACCGGTCGGCCTCCTCGGGCTTGCTCTGGCTCAGGGCCACGTTGGGGCAGTCCTTGCGGTGAACAGAAACACCGTAGCCCCGGGTGATAAAGCCGATCACCGGGTCGCCGGGGACGGGGGTGCAGCACTTGGCGAACTTCACCATGCAGTTGCCCAGCCCCTCCACAACGATGCCGGAGTCGGAGTGGCGAGGCTTGCCGGACGGGCCGGGGGCGGGGGCCGCCTGGGCGGAGCCGGGAACGATGACACTGTCTTCCAGAGATTTTCCGGCGGCCGCGGCTTTTTCGGCCTTCAGCCGGCCCAGACGCAGCATCTCATCCCGGATCTTGCTGACGGCCTTGGCCGCCGTAGTGCCGCCGTATCCGATGGAGGCGTACATCTCGTCCAGGGAGTTGAACCGCACCTTGTGCAGGACGTGGGGGAGCACATCTTCAGCGGTGATGGCGGCCAGAGAGAGCTTGGAGTGCTTCAGCTCCGATTCGAAGGCCGCCCGGCCGGTGACGATGTTTTCCTCCCGCCGCTCCTTTTTGAACCACTGGCGGATCTTGTTCCGGGCCTCGTTGGATTTGCAGATGTTCAGCCAGTCCCGGCTGGGGCCCTTGGCGGATTTAGAGGTGATGACCTCTACGATCTCGCCGTTTTCCAATTGGTAATCGAAGGGGACCATGCGTCCGTTTACCCGGGCGCCGATCATATGGTTGCCCACGGCGGAGTGGATGTTATAGGCGAAGTCGATGGGGGTGGCGCCGGCGGGCAGGCTTTTTACGTCACCGTTGGGGGTAAAGACAAAGACCTCGTCGGCAAACAGGTCCACCTTCAGCGTGCGGACAAATTCCTCGGCGTCGGTGTCCTGCTGGCTCTCCAGCAGCTTGCGCACCCACTCGAACTGGGATTCGGTGCCCAGCTTGACGTTGGCCATGCCCTGCTTGTATTTCCAGTGGGCGGCCACGCCGTATTCTGCCGTCTGGTGCATGGCCCATGTGCGGATCTGCACTTCAAAGGGGATGCCCTCCCGGCCGATGACCGTGGTGTGCAGGGACTGGTACATGTTGGGCTTGGGGGTGCTGATATAGTCCTTGAAGCGGCCCAGCACGGGGTTGAACATATCGTGGATACAGCCCAGCACGTTGTAACACTCCGGGATGTCGTCCACGATCACCCGGAAGGCATACAGGTCGAAGATCTCGTCCAGCGTCTTGTTTTGGGTGTACATCTTGCGGTAGATGGAGTAGATGTGCTTGACCCGGCCGTAGACCGTACAGCGGATGCCCTCCTCGTCCATGCGCTGCTGGATGCGCTGCTGCACACTGGCGAGAAATTCCTCGTGGGCGGAGGAGCGCTTGGCCAGCTGGGTTTCGATCTCCTCGTAACCCACGGGGTCCAGATAGCGCAGGGACAGGTCCTCCAGCTCCCACTTCAGCTTCTGCATACCTAAGCGGTGGGCGATGGGGGCGTAGATCTCCATGGTCTCAAGGGATTTCTCCCGCTGCTTTTTGGGCGACTGGTATTCCATGGTGCGCATATTGTGCAGCCGGTCACAGATCTTGATGAGGATCACCCGGATGTCATGGGACATGGCCATGAGCATCTTCCGCAGGTTCTCCATTTGCTCCTCTTCCTTGGAGACATACTGCATCCGGGTCAGCTTGGTAACGCCCTCTACCAGGTCGGCCACCGTAGGGCCGAATTTCTTCGCAATATCCTCGTGGGTGGCGGGCGTGTCCTCGATGCAGTCGTGGAGCAGGGCGGCAATGACGCTGTCAACGTCCAGCCCCAGGTCGGCCACGATATCGGCCACTGCCAGGGGGTGGATGATATAGGGCTCGCCGCTTTTGCGCAGCTGCCCCTGGTGCTCCGCATAGGCGAAGGTAAAGGCGTCGTGCAGCCGTGCGGTGTCCAGATTAGGGGTGTAGGCGGCTACCTTTTGTTCAAGAGCCTGATAGCTTTCTAAAATGGGGTCCATAGGATACCTCCGAGAGATGTATGACAGCGTGGACAGCGCTTACTGTCCGGCGAAGCGGCGCAGGCGGCGCAGGATCACAGAGTCGTCCAGGTCTACCTTGTGTTCCAGATGGTGCAGGGTGATTGACAGCCGCTCCCGGCCATCCAGAGAAATCAGCCCCCGCTCCTCCATCACCTTCAAGCACACCATCGTGCGCACGGGCACTTCCGGCTGGCCGGAACTGCGGGCCACGCCCCGGGCGATGTGCTCGGGGCTGTCTTCAATAACAGGGGTTCGGGCCGACTGACGCTCCAGCCACCGCCAGAGCACCACAAAATCGGTGCGGACGGGGAGCAGAGCGCAGCTTTCCTCGACGGAAAGGGACTCCCCGCGGAAATATTTATCAAAGGCCAGCCGCTCCAGCTGGGCCCGGGTGAGCCCGCCCCGCAGGTCCAGAAGCTGAAGCTGGACGGAGCGCACCCCGCGGAATTCGTTGATCTGGGGGTAAAAGGCGGCGTCTACCCGGCAGCCGGGGGACAGCTGATACTGGGCGGCGTCGGCGGAGAAGAAGATGGCGTCTAAAGAGACGCCCCGGGCTTCCAGCCGCAGCTTCAGGTGGCGGCCCCGGCCCACCTGGGTCATGGATTGGACAAAGGCGCCGTTCAGCACCAGTACGGGGCGGGGGTTGCCCGCGCCGCAGGGCTCAAGCCGGTCCAGGGCCTGAATTTGCTCCACGGTGAGCAGCTGGGGAGGAACGGCGGCGTCTGCCTTTAAAACGGAGGCCGGGGGAGCGCCGTTCAGCTGCTGGGCCACGGCCTGACGCAGTCCCGCGGCCAGGGCGGGGATATTCTCCTCGCGGACCGTAAAGCCGGCGGCCAGAGCGTGGCCGCCAAAGCCCTCCAGCAGGTCAGCGCAGGAAGATAAAGCCTGAAACAGGTTTACACCGCCGTAAGAGCGGCAGGAGCCCTTGCCCACCCCGTGATCGAGACAGATCATAAAGCAGGGCAGACACAGCTTTTCGCTCAGACGGGAGGCTACGATTCCCACCACGCCCTGATGCCAGCGTTCGTCGGCCAGGACGACGACCCCCTCCTGGGGAGTCTCCTCCAGGCGATGGACGCAATCCTGAAAGATATCCAGCTCGATAGTCTGCCGCTCCCGGTTCAGCGCACACAGGGTCTGGGCCAGCTGGGCGGCCCGGTCGGGGCGGTCGGTCAGCAGCAGCTCTACGGCCAGCATGGCCTGTCCCATGCGGCCGGAGGCGTTGATCCGGGGGGCGAGGGTATAGCCGATGGAGACCGAAGTGAGGGGCTTGCCGTCCAGCCCGGCCTCCTTCAGCAGGACCTCCAGCCCCAGCCGGCGCGGGTGCTCCAGCAGCTTCAGGCCCTGGCGGACCAGAATGCGGTTTTCGCCGGCCATCTCCATCACATCGGCGATGGTGCCGATGGCGGCCAAGTCGGCATAGTCCAGCAGGACGGCCTGAGCCTGCTCCGGTCCGACCACGGCCATGGCCAGCTTCAGGGCCACCCCCACCCCGGCCAGCTCTTTGAAGGGGCTGGGGCAGTCGGGACGGCAGGGGTCTACCACCGCGCAGGCGCGGGGCAGCGCATCTTTACACTCGTGGTGGTCGGTGATGACCACATCCACCCCCAGGGAGCGGGCCAATTCCGTCTCCTCTACGGCGGTGATGCCGCAGTCCACAGTGACGATCAGCGAAACCCCCTGAGCCGCCAGCAGGGTGACGGCCTCTTGGTTCAGACCGTAGCCCTCGTCCAGACGGCTGGGGATGTACGGGACTACGGAAAGTCCCTGATGGGTGAGAAAATCGGTGAGCAGACAGGTGGAAGTGATGCCGTCTACATCGTAATCCCCGTAGACGGCGACGGTCTCGCCGGTTTGAATGGCCTGACGGATTCGCCGGACCGCCTTGTCCATATCCTTCAGCAGCAGGGGATCGTAAAGCTCCTGCTGGGGCGGATCCAGCAGACTGCGGGCCTGCTCCGCCGTGTTTATCCCGCGGGCAGACAGTACTGCGGCCAGCAGGGGGGGCAGTCCGGCCTGCTCCAGCGCGGTACGGCCCTCGGGGTTGGGAGGGGCCACGCTCCATGCCTGATATTTCGTTGAGACCCCTCCTTATTTGACGCCGTTGGCGTGAAAATACAATATTACTCTTTAGTATAGCACAAAAGCCGCAGAGGATTCAAGATGAAATAGGGGACAGGCGGGGCGAAAGTCTTGCCCGGCGGGGAGAATCGTGGTAAAATACAGAATTATTGATCGCGGGTTATGGGCAGCCCTGGGCCGCAGGACAATACACGCCGTAGGGCCCGATGCCCTATCGGGCCGGCCCCTGCGGGATGGGAAGAACAGATCGGATACGGGCACCCGCGCGGCCGGAGAGAAAAGGTTTGGGATTCGACTATGAGAGAATACGACGCAGGACAATTTGATATTGCGGTCATTGGGGCCGGCCACCCAGGGCCCCGGCGAAGCCGGGACGCGCTTTGCGCGTAAAATTGATTTGAAAAATCAATTTGCGGAGG
>Ga0129311_1000761_pt1 | contig 25808 bp, 19 predicted proteins | sample Go1ome_FD_94435 | JGI IMG/M metagenome (GOLD analysis project Ga0129311, IMG submission 94435) | Western lowland gorrila individual fecal microbial communities from Wisconsin, USA - Go1022B metagenome | ecosystem: Host-associated > Mammals > Digestive system > Large intestine > Fecal | place... | reverse complement strand
TTCACATTTGAAGATCTGAAACTTTCGCTTGAACCCATAAGCAAGGACGGCTGCATGACGAAGCTGCAGCTGGCTGTCAGCGAGAATGCACGCGGCATGTACGGCATCTTCCAGTACAACGAGAGCGTGATAACAGATGCGACGGCACTTAAGGTACGTGACCTGTATGTGGCTCTGCTGGAGAGAATGGCTGAAAAGCCTGATATGACGGTAGAAGAACTGCTGGCTGAGTGATGCTGTTGTTCTATAGCGATCCGCATTAAAGTTCAGACAGGATCAGGTCACACAGACCAAATATCAAAGGTTTAACGACCTGATCTTGTGAATTTAAAGAGTTGGAGCGCTGTAAAAAGATTTCCATAGACGAAAAGGCGGTCATCCTGACGGGTGACCGCTTTATCTTATATATATCGGTTTTCAGCGCTCTATCTCACGAATAAGGTCTATCATCTCGATAGCGCCCTCAGCACACTCGCTGCCCTTGTTGCCTGCTTTTGAGCCTGCGCGTTCTATCGCCTGCTCGATATTCTCAGTGGTTATCACGCCGAACATGACAGGCACGCCTGTTTCAAGGGATACCTGCGCTATGCCTTTTGCGGCTTCGTTACATACAAGGTCGTAATGGGAGGTGCTTCCCCTTATGACAGCGCCCAGACATATCACGGCATCGTACTTGCCCGACTGTGCCATCTTCTTTGCGATGAGAGGTATCTCAAAAGCACCCGGCACCCATGCAACATCTATCATATCGGGCGATACTCCGTGACGGATAAGCGTATCCTCAGCGCCGCCCAGCAGTTTTGATGTGATGAACTCGTTAAATCGCGCGACTGTTATGCCGATGCGCACATTTTTCGGTGTCAGTTTTCCTTCAAAAGTATTCATTATAAGCTCTCCTTTTTATATATCAAGCAGGTGACCCATTCTTTCACGCTTGGTTTTCAGATATTTCATATCGTATGCGGTAGCGGATACCTGTATCGGTACACGCTCTTTTATCTCAAGACCGAAACCGCTCAGACCGTACACTTTGTCGGGATTGTTGGTCAGCAGGCGAAGGGTCTTACAGCCGAGTTCGCGGAGTATCTGTGCGCCGATGTAGTATTCACGCATATCGGCAGGGAAACCCAGTGCGATATTTGCATCGAGTGTATCCATGCCGCCGTCCTGCAATTCGTAGGCGCGAAGTTTGTTTATCAGACCGATGCCTCTGCCCTCCTGCCGCATGTAGAGCAGTATGCCCCTGCCCTCTTTTTCTATGGCGGTCATGGCGGCGGCAAGCTGCTGACCGCAGTCGCATTTAAGCGAGCCGAAAGCATCTCCCGTCAGGCATTCCGAGTGTACACGGCAGAGAATGTCCTCGCCGTCACCGATATCGCCCTTTACCAGCGCCACATGATGTTCGCCGTTCAGTATATTTATAAATCCGACTGCGCGGAAATCGCCGTACTTTGTGGGGAGTTTCGTGTCTGCCACGCGCTTTGTCAGCCTGTCATGCACCTTGCGGTATTCTTTCAGCTGTGAGATGGTTATGAACTTCATGCCCCATTCTTCGGCTTTTTGGTGGAGTTCTTCCGAACGCATCATAGTGCCGTCCTCGCGCATTATCTCACAGCAAAGTCCGCACTGTTCAAGACCTGCAAGGCGCATGAGGTCTACCGTTGCTTCGGTGTGACCCTCGCGTTCAAGAACGCCGTTCTTTTTGGCGGTCAGCGGGAACATGTGACCGGGACGGCGGAAATCCTGCGGCTGTGACTCGGGGTCTGCCGCCGCCCTTGCGGTGAAGCCCCTCTCCTGTGCGGAGATGCCTGTGGTGGTGCTGACGTGGTCTACCGAAACGGTGAACGCCGTTGAGTGATTATCGGTATTCAGTTCGGTCATCTGCGGAAGTTTCAGCCTTTTGCATATCTCCTCAGTCATGGGCATACATATAAGACCTTTTGCCTGACTTGCCATGAAGTTAACATTTTCGGTAGTCGCGAACTGTGCGGCGCATATCATATCGCCCTCGTTTTCGCGGTCCTCATCATCTGTGACGATTATTATCCCGCCGTTTCTCAGCGCTTCGAGAGCATCGTCTATACTATCATATCTGTACATTTTTACCGCCTTTCTCAGATAAACCCGTTTTTTGCAAGCTGTTCCATCGTGACACCGCTGTTTTTTTGCGGCGCGGGACGGAGCAGTTTTTCTATGTACTTTGCTATGACATCAGTTTCGATATTTACAGTGTCACCGACTTTTCTCAGTGGGAGCACTGTGTTTTCGGCAGTGTGGGGAATGACCGACACGCTGAAACTGCTGTCATTTACCGATGCCACCGTAAGGCTGATGCCGTCTATCGCCACCGAACCTTTTTCCGCGATATATCTGAGCAGTCTGCTTTCGGCGGAAACTGTGTATCTCACAGCTATGCCGTCCTTTTGTATGTCAGAGATCACGCCTGTGCCGTCTATGTGACCCGAAACTATGTGTCCGCCGAAACGGCCGTCTGCGGGCATGGCGCGTTCAAGGTCGGCTTTACTGCCCGCTTTAAGCGAACCGAGTGATGAGCGCATCAGCGTTTCGTTCATGACATCTGCGCGGAAAACACTGCCGTCATGTTCGGTCACCGTAAGGCAGACACCGTTTACGGCGATGCTGTCACCGACTTTTGTACCCTCCAGCACTTTTTTTGCCGCTATGCGTATGAACGACTGACTGCCGCTTTTGTGTACCTCGCATACAGTGCCGACTTCTTCTATCAGTCCCGTGAACATTTTTTCACCCGCCCCTCTATGAGTATATCGCCGTCAAGCGCTGTAACGGTGGCGTTTTCCAGCATGAACGCCTCAGCAGGCGACTTTGTGCCCTTTCCGCCGACAGGTGTGAACGGTGACTTGCCGCCGAATATCTTTGGTGCGGTGTAAGCCATGACCTTATCGACTATGCCGCATTCCAGTGCTGACCATGCAAGAGTGCCGCCGCCCTCGATAAGCACGCTGTCGATCTTTTTTTCGCCCAGCATTTTCATCAGCGCCGAAAGATCGGTGCCGCCGTTACCGTTTGGCAGGCAGACGATCTGACAGCCTGCATTTTTCAGCGCATCGGCTTTTGCGGCATCTTCTTCGCCGCAGACAATCATAGTCGGCACTTTTTCTGCGGTGCGCACGATATTGCTTTCAAGCGGTATACGCAGATGAGTGTCGCATATCACGCGCAGAGGGTCGCGACCGTTTTCGATGCGGCAGGTAAGCAGAGGGTCGTCGGCAAGGACAGTGCCTATACCTGCCATTATCGCGGCATGTCTTAGCCTTTCGCGGTGGACATGTCTGCGGGCAGTTTCGCCTGTTATCCATTTTGACTCGCCTGTATAGCAGGCGGTCTTTCCGTCTAGGGTCATGGCGTATTTCAGTGTGACGAACGGCAGACCTGTTGTGATGAACTTGAAAAATATCTCGTTGAGTTTATCGCACTTCTCTTTGAGTACACCCTCAGTCACCCCGATGCCGCGACTGCGCAGGAAAGCCGCGCCTTTACCCGAAACGAGGGGGTTAGGGTCACTTGAACCTATATACACATGCCTTATGCCGTGTGCGGCTATCGCCTCAGTGCAGGGGGGCTGTTTGCCGTGATGACAGCAGGGTTCAAGGGTGACATACATATCAGCGCCCGCGCAGTTTATGCCTTTTTTATCGCATTGTGCGAAAGCACTGCGCTCGGCGTGCAAACTTCCGTATCTCTCATGAAAGCCTGTTGCAATTATCTTTCCGTCACGGACTATCACAGCCCCGACCATTGGGTTAGGATTTACAAACCCCATGCCGTTCTCCGCACTGTCAAGCGCCGCCTGCATGAAGTCTTCGCGGTCCATACCATCAACTCCTTATTAAGGGCATAAAAAAGCCCCCGATATAAACACTTCGGGGGCAAAAATATTCATGATGCGCGATGATATGCTGACATTACAAAAATGCCAGCCGATATATCTTCTCTCATCCGGACTATACCGTCGGTCCCGTAATTTCAACGGGTCAACCGCCAAAAGCGGCTCGCAGACTTTAACTGCCGGTCAGGAATCACACCCTGCCCTGAAGATGGATATATTATATCACAGTGTTGTCCGTTTGTCAATAGGGCAGATGGGATATTTATCAATATTCTGAAAAAAACCCCTTATTCGCTGAGGGGGCTTGATAGTTTTATTTACTTGTGCGTTTTTATCTTTCTGAACGATGGGCTTGATGTTCTTTACATGACCAGCTATCATAGAAACATCAGTAACAGTGATGGTTTCGCTGTAATCAGCATCGGGCTGAGTATGTGTGGTCACGCTTATCAGCGCATCGGGGGTCAGTTCGCCTGCAACAGCACCGTCACCGCCGTTGTAGCTTACCGCGCCGCCGTTCATGGTGAATATTTCGTTGCCAAATAAGTTAAAAAAGTTTTACAGGCTATCCTGCCCGAATAGCTTACATTTTACCCCGTAAGCCCACGGATACTGTTCCATATACTGGCAAAGTCTTGCGGCGGGGACTCTTATACCGTTAAGATGGTCGTAATAATCGCACCTGAGAAGCGATTTGTCAACGCTGTAAGCGCCGCGCGAATTGGCTATGAATTCCTTTGGAACGCCGTATTTGCTGAGGGTCTTGCGAATGTCATAAATAATGTTCCTGACATATGTGCGCTTCTCATCACCGTCCTCTTCTTCTTTGAAGACAAGGCATCTCAATTCCTCTTCAGTGACCTCAGCACCCAGCTTGTCTATAAGGTAGGCGAGTACTTCCTTGCTGTCCTTGCGCTCGAACCTGACGGGTGAAGTGCCGTAGAACACTTCAAAATAGCCGAAGCACTGCACACGCAGTTCTCTTATGGGCAGGCGCACATGGGATATAGCCTGTCTGAGTTCTTCTTCAGATACGGGCTTAACCAGATACCCGCAGACATACTGGTCGAGGGCGCTTGCCTTATATTCGGGGTCTGAGTGACCTGTGTAGATTATGATATTCATATCGCCGTACTTTTCGTAAAGGTGCTTTGTCAGGTCAATGCCGTTGAGAGTACCGCCGAGATCAATATCGATAAAGACGATGTCTATTCGGTTGTTATCGGCAAAATCCATCATATCTGCCATTTTTACGAAGCCTTCGTGTATGCCGTTGGGGTCTATTTTTTTCAATTTACGTATCAGTGCATTGACTGCCAGCTGTTCATCATCGAGTGTAACTGTTACCATTTTACTGTCTCCTGTCTTTTGGTATCATGATCTCTGCCACTGTCCAGTTATCGCGGCGTTTGATCTCAAGTCTGCCGCCGCACATCTGTTTCAGTCGGAATTCTGTGTTTTTAAGACCTATCCCGCCCTTGCCGAGTGTTTCGGAATTCATATCGAATCCCTCGCCGTTATCGCGTATCTCAACGAAGAAAGCGTCATCTGTTTCATATGAAGACAGCACGACCTTTCCGTTGGGTGAATACCTGTCGATGCCGTGTTTTACCGCATTTTCTGCCAGCGGTTCGATGCTGAGTGCGGGCACTGTGAAGCCTGTGCAGTTAAGTTCAAACTCAAAGCTGAACTTTTTGCCGGTATCGGCATGTTCTATGGCGAGGTATTCCCTCACTGCCTGCACTTCTTCTTCAAAGGGTATGGGTTCGGTGCTTTCGGTGGCATCTATGTTATTGCGAAGATATCTTGCGAAATGGTCAAGCAGTTCTGCCGCACGTTCGGGGTCGGTATAGCAGACCTCCTGCACAGCTATCATGGCATTGTTGATAAAATGTGGCTTTATCTGTGCCTGCATGAGGTTCAGCTTGGTTTCTGCGAGTTCGGTCTTGGCTTTTTCGAGGTCATAGCCGTATTTCAGTGTGACTTCTGTCTTGTTTTTTTCGTACTGTAAGAACATCACCAGTGCCGCGACAGCTATCATCTCGTTGTTCATCGACCTGCCTGAATTTGACAATCCGCTGACAAAGCCAAGCATCGGGAAGAATGAAGCGGTCAGTATTATTTTTTTGATAAACGCATCGGTCTGTTTCCAGTGGAAAGCTATCTCGGCGGCGATGAAAACAAATGTCAGTATAGTAACGCCCTGCCATACATAGAAGCCCCATTTGCGGGAGTAACCGCCGCATTCGTCTATGCGGTAGATGGCATCTGTAAAGGGTGTGACCGCAAGCATCACAGCCATTGGTATCTGCAAAAGCTGGAAAGCGGTCAGCGCTTTTTTCATACGGTCTATCTTATGTTTGACAGCTATGTTGTCCTTTATGACCTGTAAAAAGAAAAACGTCTGGAAACCGCCTATAAGATAATAAAAGAACATCGCCGCCGTGATATAAGGGCGCGAAAATCTTATAAAGAGAATTATCATTATCTCGCATAAGTTATACAGGAAAGATGCACAGTAAAAGATAAGCAGTTCTTTTGAGAGGGGTATCTTGACTTTGTTGATAAGTTCATCGCTTTTGTCGCGCTGAATGCTTAACTGCATATTGAATATCAGAAACAGCAGGAACAATTCGTTCCAGCATTCTATCATAAGGCGAATGAATGTCTGCAAGCCTATCCGCTGTAAGATCTCGTTCATGGGTACACTCCTGTCTTATAGTAAACGACATTAATTTCATGACATTCAGCGCTCACAGCCACAATAATAACAGCGTCAGTGAGCGCTGAATGTAGAAATAAATATGTCGTTTACTATAATATATAGTTCATCTTATGATATTATATACTTTATTTTTTTCGTTGTCAAGGCGGCGCACCTTTTTGACAGACGGATACTGATGTACTATAAACTATAGCAATCCAACTTTTTAAATTCACAAAATCCAGTCGCAAAAGCTGGGATCTATGGGTCTTGTGACTGGATCTTGTCTGAATTTTAAGGCGGATTGCTATATTGACTTTTTGAGCGAGAGGGTGTATAATGGTATTTGGTTAGCTGTTACTAACTGAATGTAGGAAAACAGGTGCGGGGCAGGCTGAGAATACTCAGGACTGCATTCGCAGACAGATGCGGGAGGGTAAAAATGATAAAATTGCGCGGGCTGTCTGAACGTGAGGTAGAGGATATCTCCCGCCAGATAGCGGATTCTTTCTATGATTACAGATACAATGAAGCGGACAGGGGACTGCTGAAATATATCCCCGACCGCGAAGCCATGTACACATATATCGGTGCGATAGTCAGGGCGGCTTACAAAAGCGGTCTGCTGTATGCAACTTCTGACAGGCGTGAGGGATATCTGATACTGTCGGGCGAGGGAGTCGGCAGTATCGGCGTGGTTGACGGGATAAAGATGATATTCGCTGAAAAAAAGGCGCTGGGCGGCTGGGGAAAGCTGAAAGACTTTGTATCTGCCTGCTTTAGCGAGGGCGGCAGCATCGAAACGAGGATGAAAAAGGCGAAGCGAAAATTCATAAGGATAGAAGTGCTTGTGGTGCGCCCCGAATTTCAGCGGCAGGGGTATATGAGGAAAATGCTGGAAAGTGTCTACGCGCTTGCAGACAAGAAGCATCTGCCGATAATACTTGATACTGACGACATGGATAAAAGTCAGCGCTACCGACATCTCGGCATGAAGCTGGACAGAATGCGTGACTGCGGCGAAAAGTTCCATATGTACGACCTTATACGCGAATGCCGCACAGCGGTATGAAAAACTGTGCTGTGACAAACAAGGCAGGTGCTTCACTATAACTGATGAAGCACCTGTTTTTTGATTATTTTTATTGGGATCTTAAGATATCTGCAAGAACGTTTTGTGGCTGTTATGACTTTTTCTTTGTTACAACAGCGATCGCTGACAGCAGTGACATTGCCGCAAATGCCGCAGGTGCATTGCCTGTGCTTGGGTTTGCGGTGGTGTTGGCGGTCGCACGACTTGAAGGATCAGCCTGTGAACTGCTTGCCTGACTTTCGCTCTCAGATCTGTTTTCGCCTGCGGAAGAGGAACTTATCGCGGGTGCTGAACTTTCGGGGGATTTGGCGGCATAGAATTCCCTGACCATTTCGCCCAGCGATGCGATATCGTACAGTTTGCTGTAATCTGTCACCTCAGTGCCATCGACCATAGTTTTTTCGGCAAGTTCATGATCGACAGCCGCGCCGAAGTCGGCATCGGTATTGTCGGCAGATACCAGCTTTTTACTGCCTGACATGCAGTAAAATCCGCCGAGAGGGTCTGAAAAGATAGCCAGCGTGCATGAACCGCCGCCGCTCTGCTCGCCCAGCAGACAAATACCCATGTCCTTAGCCATCACTGCCATGAGGTTTGCACAGGAGAAGGACATTTTTGAAGTGACCACGCCAAAGTTGAAGTCGTAGACCACGTTTTTGTCATCATCATCGAAATCGCCGTCAAGGTCGAGGTCGATGTCTATATCCTGAGTGACATATGAGCCTGTGACTGTGCTGAGCATGCGGATATTTGTGCGGTCATCGGGTGTGCCGACGCTGTTTTCGAGTATCGCAGTCATGTAGCTGAGGACTGCTGTTGAGCCGCCTGTGTTTGCTGAGATGTCGATGATAAAGTTTTTGACACCATGCTCTTTTGCGTGGTCAAGCGACCATTTGAACGGCTCGATGACATCATTGAAAAACTGAACAAAGCTGAACACTGCTGTGTCGCCCTCGACAGCGTAGCAGGTCTGACCGTCATTCCAGCTGTTTACGAGTTCAATATTCTGAAAAGCATTATTCTTCTGCTCGTTTGTTTCCATCATTTTTTCGTTTTTAAGCAGAGTATTTATCACCGAATCGCGAGCCATATTTTCGGCATCTGTCTGCGGGGCGGTGAGTCTGATGAGCCAGTCGTTAAGAAGTTCGCATTCGGGGTAGAGCATACCGCTGTTATTGTAATCGATATACATGACGGTATGACCGCCGTCATCAAACTCGTCACTGAGCATGCTCATACCGATCGCCTGGTCTGACCTGCTGGTGGAAAGCAGAAGTTCTTTTGCAAGTCGGCTCTCATCGCTGTAGGTGTCGAGGGTCTTGTCAAGCCCCTGTTCTTCTATCAGCGGGGCAAACTCAGCTTTCAGCGGTGCGCCGTACAGCTTATCAGTGACAAAGCAGAGTTCACGGTAAGTGAAATCTGCGATAGCCTGCGAACGCTCCATCTGCTGATAAACAGGTGACCTGTCAAAGTAGCCGCAGCCCGTCGCCATCGAGAAAGCATGCTCGAAATACAGTTCACCGTCCTGATAGGCGGCATAGTTGTAGGTATTGTTTTCGAGGTCGTTCATGGTGGTCAGCGGCAGGTAGACCTCGCCGTCAGCTTCTAAGATGTCGATGCCGTATTCGGAAAAATCAAGCGTAACGGGCTTTGGGTCATCGACAGTGAGGGGCAGTTCGACCAGATAATCGCTTTCAAGCTCAGAGCCTTCATTGAAAGGGTCTTCAAACATAAAATGCTCAAAATTATCAAAAAAAATAGTATCAGCCGATGGGTCTATGACCATTGAACCGTTCTCGTTTGAAACGGTATAAGTGCCGTCATCATTGCGGATACACTGCGCCGCCACCGTATGCGCCCTGCTCATGAAATCGGCAGGTCTGATATAAGGCAGTTCCGGAATTTCATCGGTAAAAAGGCATTTGGTTTCGGCAGTGTTGTCCATACTGTACAGATATGTTTTCAGCATTTTTACAGTGTAGGGACTATCAGCCTTTGCACAAAGCACGCTGCCTGAAGGCAGCGAAGCACCCATCACAGCCGCCGCAGCAGCAAGGGTTGTCAGCCTTTTCATCGCATTATACATTATAAAACCACCCTTTCAGATATTGATATTGCACACAGCACTCGGGATATACAGAACCGCATGCAGTTTTGTAGGATATTGACATCTTGATATATCATATTGTAACATATTATATAAAAAAAGTCAACCTTCGCGCAATATTAAATACAATATCTATAAAAAACTTTCGTGCGAGGACAACATCAGCGCCTAGCAACGGTGTAAGTTATTTTTAGCGAAGTTTACAAAAAATTCACAAAACTACCCCGAAAAGAGGTGTTCAGCGTAACTCTTTTGTGACTGAGATATGTTATAATATATACAGTGAAATCAATATACTTTATCGTTATTATTTCATCTAACCCCACCGTCGGGCGCGAAGCGAACTGTTTCTCAATTATTTCAACCCCAATTTTGCAGCGTCCGACAAGATAACAGTGCCGAACTCTTCAGCATACTGACATGCTGTGGTGTTCGGCTTTTTTGTTTGTGTGGGAAATGACAGCTGTTATAAAAAGGAAAAACTCACGCCCGCGAAACAGATGGGGTGTGAGTTTTTTTTGTGGGATATACTATTATAATAGTATAGATGTTTTGGTCAGCGGCGGGCGGTGGCTGAGTTACAGACAATGCAGTGCTTGCTTATGCCGCCGAAGTTTACTGTGCGTGCTTTCATTCTGAGCATGTCGAAGACGAACAGTTTGTTTGTCAGCATATCGCCCGATGAAGTTATGTATTTTATCGCTTCGAGTGCCTGCATACAGCCTATCATGCCTGCCGATGCCCCGATGATGCCTGCGCTTTCGCAGGTTTCGCAGACTGAGGGCGGTACTTCAAAGATACATCTCAGGCAAGCTGTTTTGCGGGGAATGACTGTCATGACCTGCCCTTCAAAACCGATGACACCGCCGTAGCAGTAGGGTATGCCGTACTGCACGCAGAGGTCGTTTATCATGAACTTAGTTTCGGCGCTGTCGGTGCAGTCTGCCACATAATCGTAGCCTTTCAGGATATCTGCGGCGTTTGCGGCACTGAACGGGAAAGGATATGCGGTCACATCTATTTTATCATTAATGCCGACAAGGGTGTTTTTCAGTGACAGCGCTTTGTTTATGCCGACCTCTCGGTGGGCGACCTGCCTGTTAAGATTGGAAAGGGATACTTCGTCATGGTCGATGATGCCTATTTTGCCGACACCTGCGGCGGCGAGGTACATTCCGCAGGGACAGCCCAGACCGCCTGCACCTATTATGAGGACGGCGGCATTTTTCAGCTTTTGCTGACCTGTCAGACCTATCTGCGGGAGAGTTATCTGTCTGTCATAGCGTTCAAGTTCTTGGGTATCGAAAGCGGTATCCTGTGTTTTGAGCCACTGTGCATAGCCGCCTTTCAGACTGTACGCATTAAAGCCGCACTTTCTGAAATACGCCGCAGTTTCTATGCTCTCGACCCCGTACTGACAGTAGAATATCAGCTTTTTACTGCCTGCCGACCTGATATCTTTGTGGGTGAGGACAGCACCGTCGATATGCCCCTGCCGATATGATGCTTCACTGCGCAGATCTATGAGGATATGACTGTCTTTGGGGAGTTTCAGGAGTCCTTCGGCGCTTATTCCGATATCATCGTTCATATGTTTTTTTCTCCTTATTTTTCGGGGAAGATATCAGGTCTTTTACGACCTCTCCCGCTATCAGCAGACCCGCGACAGACGGGACGAATGCGACACTGCCCGGAATATCTCTTCGCTCGGTGCATTTGTGCTTTGTACCGGGCGGGCAGATGCAGTGCGTGCGGCAGCTTATCGACATATCTTCCAGCGGGCGGGTGGGCTTTTCTTCGGAATAGACGACTTTCAGCGACTTCACGCCGCGTTTGCGGCACTCATAGCGCATCACACGCGCGAGGGGGCAGACCTTAGTATCATAAATATCAGCCACTCGGAACTGACTGCCGTCCAGCTTGTTGCCTGCGCCCATACAGCTTATTACAGGCACGCCCATCGACTGACATTTTGTGACAAGTGCCAGTTTTGCCGAAACGGTATCTACCGTATCGACCACATGATCGTATTCGGCAAACGGGAAATCATCGATGTTTTCGGGCAGGACAAAGCATTTGTGGATATTTACCACAGCATCGGGGTTTATCTCCAGTATGCGGCCGCGCATGACTTCTGCTTTGTATTTGCCGACTGTTTTGCGGGTCGCGATTATCTGACGGTTGAGATTTGTCAGGCAGACTTTGTCATCGTCTATCAGGTCAAATCTGCTGACACCACTGCGCACCAGTGCTTCGCAGACATATCCGCCGACACCGCCGATGCCGAAAACCGCCACGCGGGCGCTTTGCAGGCGTTCGATGCCGTCTTTGCCGAGCAATAACTGTGTTCTTGAAAATTGGTTCAACATATTACACCACCATAAAATAGTAATTCTATCAAAATACTATGCTTTATTATACATGATTTTTCGGCAGAAGTCAAGGGGGGGAGTGCTGTTTCGGGGGAGATCGGCGGGAGGGGAGTGTGAGGGGGCTGAGGTGTGGGTTCGGGAGGGGAAATAGTGAAGTGTCATTTATCAAGTCACAAATTATTGACAAATTCGTGACAATGGAGTTATTCGGACGGTTACAGAAAGTTGCGGAGAAACGACAAAAAAACAGATACTTAATAATTTAAGTTCTTTTTAACATGTATTGAGATATGGTTTTATACAAGATGTACAACATGTAATTAATTAAAATAAAAAAATAATGAAATTTGCTTGACTTTCACAATAGAGTGTGCTGTAATGTCAACATAAAAGAAAGTTCACAAAGTTGTGGATTTATTTAAAATCTTTTAACAAGAAAGGGGCGCAGTACCATGTATAAGTTTGAGGGTAGCATGCACATATCTGATATACGTACATGGGGTGACTGCGCGCTTTGTGTGGGCTTTATTGGGGTAAATGCGTGTCGGCGGGGGTGAAACGGCACCCCCTGCGGGCGCGCTTTAGTTGTGCAAAATAAAAAAAAGACAAGGGAGGATAATTTATGAACAGTAAATGGAAAAAGACCACATCATTGCTATGCGCACTGACTGTTGCGGCTGTGCCGATGGCGCTTAATGTAGGTGCAGGTACTCCTGACACTAATGACAGCGGCGCTTTAGTTAATGAAGCTGTGCAAATCGGTGAAGCATATGTTGAGGGCTACATACTCACCATTCCCGCAAGGTTTGACATTCAGAACGAGGGCTGGAACGAGATAGGCGATATCTCGGCGGTAGGTCATCTGGCTGAGGGCAAGAAGCTGGTGGTTTCAGCTGACTCGGCAAATCACTGGGGTATGAAAAACGAAGAGTCAGGTAAATATGTCAACTACGAATTAAAGAACAGTGCAGAGGGTGAAGAAACGACTTCGTGGGAGTTCACCTCACTCAGCGAAACACCCGCTACACAGACTATCGGCATTGACGTTGAACCGTTTAAGGGCAAGGACTTGCCCGCAGGTGAGTATACCGATGTGCTTACGTTTACGGCTGGTGTGGAAGATGTGGTAACCGGAAGCAGGCTCTCACCTATACTTAAAAATGGCGGTGAGCTGAAGATAGCATGCACATATAGGGCAAATGATTATAATTCTTCTGCCGATGCAGGCGGCACAACTGGTGCTTTTGAAACAATAAACTTCATTGTAAAGAACAATAACGGTGAATATAATGTGACATGTAAGGGTGACAATGTAACTGAGACATACTTTGATGGTTATGCAGATGTTTATGATAATAGAGATCTTTCTTTGCATGTACTGAATCCTCTGGATGAGATAGATTATATGTTCCACTTCGGTATCGAAGAAGATTTTTGCTTTTACCGAGTTTACGATCACTTAAAAAATTCAGAAGTTGATAGCACATGTAAATTCTTTGTAAACGGTGTTGATGTAAGTGATTATCTGCATATCGATCAGCCATAAACCGCTGAACTGAGAAAGTCCGTGAGTGACTGCATAATATAATGAAACTTTTTAATATAATAAAACTTTTTAAGGAGGCTTAATGCTATGAAAAACAAACTTAAGAGAACGACTTCGATGTTATGTGCGCTGACTGTTGCGGCTGTGCCGATGACTATGAGTGCTTTTACAGCAAGTGCGACCGAGATCACAAACACTGTGAGCGACTACACGCTGACGATACCCTCGTCATTCACGGTAACGAATGCAGGCTGGAACGAGATAGAGGGCGGCGTAAAGGCGAGCGGTACGCTTGCAGACGGCAAGAAGCTGGTAGTTACAGCACAGTCTGACAACGGCTGGGCGCTCAAATCGGGCGATAACAGCATTGGCTACAATCTGGCGAAAGAAGATGCTGACTACAACGCGAACGCAGAAGCCCCAACATGGGAGTTTGAAAGCCTTACCGCTGAGGGAGTTTCACAGACAGCGGGCTTGATAGTTGAGAACTACGATGAAGCCCCCGCAGGAAATTATTCGGATAATGTGGTGTTTACGGCTAGTGTGGAGAGTGCAAAACCTGCTGATCCGGATGTGATTTTTAGTTATGATTTGCTAAAAAGTGACAAGACCGGAGTAATTACCAGCGAAGGAATTACGCTTACTCCTTCAAACGGTGATGCACGTATAGTGAATAATTTTTATGACTATGGCAGCAATACTTTTACAGCTCCCGCCGGAAAGAAATTTGCAAAGATAGAAATAGTCTGCGAAAATTATGGAGAAGGTTGGGATGGCGCTACATCTGAAATTGTCGGTAAATATCAGCCAGATCCTGAGGAACTTCCGAATTATTGGAGATATAAATATAAAGTAACATGGATTGGTGATAGTTCGGAAACAACATTCCAATCTGATATTTTCGGTGTAGAATCAATTTCTTTCTATTACGCTTGAATATAATCATGGTAAAAAAGATAGAAAGGTCGTGAACAAATGCAAAAACTGAATAGGGTGTTTGCGGCTTTTCTGGCGGCGACACTCAGCGCTTGTATATTGAGCGGGTGCGGCGGCACAGCTGAGAACAGTTCGGCTGAACAGCCCGCAACAACTACTACTGCCGCAGGACAGTCCGCTGTGCAGGACAGCGGCAACATAAATATTCCCGGCTTTGAGTCACTCGAATTTAAGGCAGGCGAAACAAAGCAGACTTCAAAACTGCACAACCCCGCAGAGAACAGCTGTTATTTCCGCATGACCCTCACCATAGACGGTGAAGCCATCTGGCAGAGCGATTATATAGCGCCGGGCGAACAGGTCGGTGAGATGGAACTCACCCGCGCGTTAGATGCAGGCGAGTACGCCGCAAAATTAAAGTACGAATGTTTTACGATGCAGGATAAAACTCCCCTTAACGGCGCGGAGATAGACCTTGCGATAAATGTTAAGTAAGAGAGGTGCAAATTATGACATATAAAAGAATTATAAGCGGTCTGCTGGCACTGTCACTGACAGCGAGCATGATGCCTACCGCAATAGCTGATACCAACGATGACAGCAACACCAATAACGAGAACACCAACACTGTTACCATAAACAATGAGAACACCAGCGGTCAGATGGTACTTACGCTGACCGTTAAGGGTACACTCGATCTGAGTCTGGCGATGGCAGACTGGGCGTATCAGAGCGAAGCAAGCGAACCTGTTCTGACAGGCAACACGGGTAACGGCGCTGTTACTTATTACTACAAGCCGCAGGGCGCAGAGGATTCCGCTTACACTACCGAAAAGCCTACCGCAGAGGGCGCATATACAGTCATGGCGAAAGTCGCTGAAACTGACGGTTATTACGATGGCACAGCTACCGCAGACTTTAAGATAACTCCCCTCACCGCAGGCATGGAGATAAACCTTAAGGTCAAGAAGACTGTTTCCGAAGGTGATTTCAGCGTCATTTTCCCTGGTTCGTTTGTATATGACGGTCAGGCTAAGGAATTTACCGTAAAGAATTTGAAAGAAGATATGGCTCAGCCTGCTATCGAGTATTACAAGGACAATGTAAATCTGAACGACGCTCCTGCAGATGCAGGCGATTATGGGTTCAAGGTGGTATTCCCCGAAAACGACGAATATAAGGCAGCATCTTTCGATGGCTCATTCACAATTAGTAGGGCTGAAGCACAGGTAACAGCGCCTAAGGCTATCAATGGTCTGGTATTTGACGGCACTAAGCAGGCACTTGTTACCGAAGGTTCTACCAAGAGTGGCGAGATACGCTATAAAGTAACAAAACTTGATGGCAATAATGATGATGGTTACTTAGTGGTTGACGAAGTGGCTGAAGTACCTGTTTCCTACAAAGATCTGGATAATGATCAGAACGAGCAGAATGATCAGAATGATCAGATAGATCAGCAGTCAACTGATGAGAGCTGGCAGACTATCATTCCTACTGCAAAAGATGCAGGTGAATACCAGGTCGAGTGGAGAGTTTTCGGTGCTGACGAGAACAACTGGAACGTAGAACCCGACAGTGGTTTGATCAATGTCAACATTGCAAGGGCTACCGCAACGGTAGAAGCACCTAAGGCTATCAATGGTCTGGTATTTAACGGCACTAATCAGGCACTTGTTGAAGCAGGTTCTACCAGCGGCGGCGTAATGGAATATAGGGTTGACGAGGGCGAGTGGTCAGCTGATCTGCCTAAGGCAACAGATGCAGGCGATCACACTGTTTACTACAGAGTAAACTTTGGCGAAGATAAGGATAACTATGTTCCTGTTTCCGGTGCTTTCGAGGTCGAAATAGCTAAGGCTACCGCACATGTAACAGCGCCTAAGGCTATTCAGGGTCTTAAGTACAACCGTGAGGAGCAGACACTTGTTGAAGCAGGTTCTACCAGCGGCGGCGTAATGGAATATAAGGTTGACGAGGGCGAGTGGTCAGCTGATCTGCCTAAGGCAGCAGATGCAGGCGAGCACATTGTTTACTACAGAGTAAACTTCGGTGAGGACGCTGAAAACTGGAATGCAGTTGCTGAGGATCAGATCGTTGTCAACATAGACAACACATTCACAGTTACCTGGAAGAACGGCGATAAGACCATCGAGACCGATGAGCTGGTAGAGTTTGGCACAGTGCCTTCTTATGACGGCGATGTTCCCGTAATGACAGGCGAAGATAACGAAGTATTCGTATTCAGCGGCTGGGATAAGGACATTGATGAAGTTACCGAAGATGTTACCCTCAACGCAACATTCAAGAAGTACACCAGAACTGATGCTAAGGAAGAAACTTGTGAAGAAGATGGCAACACCGAGTACTACACAGGCGATGACGGTTTCTATTACACCTACGACGGCACTGATTTCGCTAAGATAGAAGAGAATTCATGGATAATCGAGGCTAAGGGTCATAACTACAATGTAAGACCTATCTGGGAATGGAACGAAGAGTGGTCGGAAGCTACCGCAACATTCGTTTGCGCTAACGACAGTGAGCACACCGTTATTCTCAATGCTGATATCAGCGAGAGCACCACAGCAGGCAAGATCGGTGAAAAGGGTGAGCACATCATCGTTGCAACTGTTGAGTTCAACGGCAGAAAGTACACCAACCACAAGATAACCAAGATGCCCGCAACTACCGTCAAGAAGATACCTGCTAAGGACGCTACATGCTCCGAAGAAGGCAACATAGAATATTATGCAGGCTCAGACGGCAAGTTCTATGTTCTTGAGGACGGCGAATATGTTGAAATCGCTATAGAAGACACAGTTATCCCTGTTAACGATGTTCACACATTTGGCGAACCTACATTCGTATGGGGCGAGAAGAACACCGCTACAGCAGTTTTCAAATGCAATGACTGCGGTTATGAAGAGTCCCGCGATGCAGCGGTTGAACTGGTCAAGACTGCACCTACTTACACCGAGAACGGCAAGTACGTTTACACCGCTTCTGTTGAGGCTGACGGCGTAGTTTACACCGACAGCAAGGAAGTTACCATTTACAGCCCTGATCCTATAGATGTTACCTACACACCCGGCGACAAGTCTGTAAACCTGACTTGGAATGCAGTTGACGGCGCTGAAAAGTATGGCATTTGCATCATGGAAAACGGTCAGTGGAAGAAGATAGAAGAGGGTTACAAGACCAGATACACTCTGACAGGTCTCCAGCCCGACACCAAGTACACCGTTACCGTTATACCGATGGTACAGAACATCTGGTGCTCAGACTTCACACATGCTATCGAAGTTCAGGCTAATTCCGAACTGCCTGCAGGCTTCCCGAAGGTTGAAACTCAGGTAAGCGGCAACAAGTTCAAGCTCGACTGGACAGCTGTTGACGGCGCTGAGAAGTACGGCATAGCTGTATATCAGGGCGGCAAGTGGTCTGTTAAGGCCACTGTTAACGGCGATGTAACTTCTTTCACTTCGCCCGAAGTAGCAGCAGGCACCTACAAGATGGTAGTTTGCGCTAAGGTAAACGGCAAGTGGGATACCAGAGCACTGAATTCCAGAGCATTTGGTGTTACTATCGAGTAAGATAATTCCTATTATGTTTTCCATGTGAAAACAGTTCTCCTTAAAACGACCCCGACTGTACCACGACAGTCGGGGCTTGTTTTGTGTTGCGATCTGCGGGTATCGGATACAAATATCTGTGAGAAGATGATGCTGACAGGACAGGCTGAACACTGTCCGAATGGCATGATATCCTTCGGAAGCGTTGGAAGATGACATTTGTCGCTTTCAATAAATTTGCCGCTTTTGTGTTGTACAATATAATGAATTTAATAAAATGCACTCCAGGGTATTGACACTGTGTCAGAATGGTGCTATAATATCTATAGTGACACGGTGTCAGAATAAATGACAGGAGTGATATCCATGAAAAAAAGCATTGATACAAAACTTGCACTTTACCCCACACCTGTGACGATAGTGGGTGCGATGAACGGCGACAAGCCCACATGGACGCTGGTGGCGCACATCGGCATAATCGGGCATGACCGCATTCTGGTGAGTCTGGCTGAACCGCATTTTATCAACCACCTTATCAAGGGAAGCGGCAGGCTCGATGCGAATATATCTGAGAGCGAATTACAGGACTGGATAAATGACATGAATTAAACAAGGAGGACTGTTATGCAGGCAAAGACGACAAATATCATCAAAAGGATAGTCGATGTGGTGCTGACAGTCCTTTTGCTGTTTATTATGGCTTTTCAGGTGACGGGGGATGTGCTTCATGAATGGCTGGGCATCGGCATGACGGTGGTGCTTATCGTTCACCACATAATCAACCGCAGATGGTACAAGGCGGTGTTCAAGGGTAAGTATTCGCCGTACCGTATTGTCATGACGGCGGTGAACACGCTTCTGCTTTTGTCGATAGCTTTGACGGCGGTCAGCGGAATGTCAATGAGCGGTCATGCAGTGCCGTTCATGTACGGGCTGATAAATGTGATGACTGCGCGGACGCTTCACCTTGTGATGTCCTACCGGTCGTTCATTCTGATGGGTGTGCATATCGGTCTGCATGTGAAAGCTATGACTGCAAAGCTGTCCGACAGGGGCAGGCTGATATTCAAGGCGGTGCTGACAGCATTTGCGGGTGCGGGAATGTGGCAGTTCATTAAGAGCGGTATAGTGAATTACATCACTTTCAGGTCGCACTTTGCATTTCTCGACTACACGACCGCAAAATGGCTGATAATTCTGCAAAATCTTGCAATGCTTATATTCTGGGTGCTGGCGGGAAATACTATTGGTGAACTGACACAGAAAAACAAGGATAAGAAATATTCTCCGAAACCGTTGATATGGCTGATATGTGCTGTGGTCATCGGTGCTGCGCTGAATTTCGCGCTTGGTGATAAAGGTGCTGAGAGTGGTGCGGCATGGCAGAATGCACAGTGCATTGAACGTTTGGTCTTACAATAATGAAAAATATCCCCCAAAGCGATCGGCAGACCGTTTCGGGGGATACTTTATATGAGCAAAATTTTCGCATTATTTAGCTATCGGGAATTCCTGTACACCGCCGACAACGTACTTCTGTATAGCAAGTGCGTCATCTTCGGTAAGACCCGATATGCCGTCAACGTTGCCTGCGATCTCGCCATATTTGGTGATATGGTCGGCGCTTGTTCCGTTGACACCGTATTTGCTTGGATCCTGCACCGCTTTAAGTACCAGTATTGCATCGAGGATATCTATCTTGTTATCGCCGTTTGCATCACCGTACAATACTGTAGGACCTGCGGGAACTTCGGGCTCTGAAGGCTCGGTGTATTCGATGCCGTCAACGATGGACTCGAAGCAGGGCTTTACAGAGTAGTCTGCATTGAAGAGAAGGGGATCGCGGTCGGCTCTCCAGCTGAGGTCATCGGTGGTACCCCAAACGACAACTGCTGAGATATAGTCCTTGTAGTCAACGAGAACGTCCATGATGTCGCTGTAGTACTTAGCTTGAAGATCGAACCTCTTGTCGTTGACAGTGGCATCAAGTTCAGTTACCTGAATGTCAAGACCTGTCTTGCTGAACTTTTCCAGAGCCTTTCTGTAAGTGCTGACACTCGGGAACGGGTCAGAGCCGCCGTTGTTGGTAACGTTGAGGTGTGACTGCATGCCGATGCCGTCGATATAGTGACCGTCGGAATTTATCTCTTCGCAGAGTTTTACGATAGCATCGCTCTTCTGCATATACTCATTGTAGTCATTGTAGTAGAGTTTGCAGCCCTCAGGAGCGTACTTCTTGGCAAACTCGAAAGCGGGCTTGATGAAAGAGTTATCACCGAAGATCTGTACCCACGGAGATGACTGATAACCGTTGGAAGAATCAGGAACGCCGGGATTTCTGGGCGAACCTGAATCGGTGAAGCACTCGTTGACAACGTCCCAAGCATAGAAGTCGATATCAGGATATTCGGTCTTGACTGCGGTGAAGACGTTCTTGATATAGTTCTCCATACGTCTGAGCATTTTCTCCTTAGATACCCACTCGCCGTTGGGGTCATAGTTCTCCTTGAAGAACCAGATAGGTGTCTGCTGGTGCCATACAAGGACGTGACCTCTCATGGGGATATTGTTGTCGCGGGCAAATTCGAGTATGGGCTTTGCAGCGTCGAGAGTTACCTGTGGGTTCTCGTCATCGCCCGATGCCGCAAGTGCGAGGCATGCCTGCTGGTCGAGGACGCTGTCAGGCTTGAGTTCGTTGCCTGCTGTAAGGCTGTTGAAGTGCTTTTTGATAAGTGTTTTAGTAGACTTTGGTGCAAGTTCGGAAACAGTAGTTGCAGTGCCGAACTTGAACATGTCACCATAAACATATTTGAGTGATGGTGCATTCAGATCAAGATTGTTGGGCGACTCGCATATGGTGAGATCGTCTATATACAGATCATTGGCATCACCTGTTGTTTCAATATAGAGCGAAACATCTTTTTCATCGGAGCCGTAGGAGAAGCTGGCGGTAAGTTCAACATAATCGCCCTGTGAAACGGCTTTTACAAGGTTTGTATACTGGGGCGAGTCTGAGCCTGCGGGCGTATGCTGCATCGAAACGCAGATAGTGTTATACCACTGTGCCTTTACCTTTACAGTGATGTCATACTTGACATAAGGTTCAAGTATACCCTCCACTGCCAGTGAAGGACCGTTCCAGTTCTTGCTTCTGCCTGTTACGGACATGACCTTGCTGCCGCTTGGCGCAGCGGAGTCCTCAACGACCTTGATGACAGATGTATCGCTGTCACCGCGCTTTGAGAACATAGAAGCATCGCCGTCCTCAAAGTCGGTCGAGAATGCGGCATCACTTGAAGCCGCCAGCTTTACGGTCGTGCTTGTGTCAGCATTGACTGTAAATACAGTACTCGGTACAGCCGAACAGGTCATGGCAGCGCATACTGCAATGAGTGACAGCTTTTTTATAAGATCTGATCTCATGTTTGATAACCTCCCTAAAATGTTGCATTTACGTTCAGTACATCTGCTTATCTGCGATGTACCAGTATATAACCACGCTTTCATTTTATCATACCTTTAGAATATTTGTCAAGAGTTTTAGCAAAAATGCGCAATTTTTGTTATAAATAACAGAATTTATAGCAAAAATAGAAACGTAATATACTGAATTTCGCATTAATATTTTGATATTTGGTCGGTGTTTTCAAGTTCGTAATGACATGCGGCATTTTTTTACAAAAATATAATAAGTTTCCCAAAGCCTGAATTATCTGCGGAACGTACAAACAAAAAAGCTGACAGCTTCGCGCGTGATGCAAAAGCTGTCAGCTTATGATTGGAGTTTAATTTATTTTCATGGTATAAAATCTTAATATCAGAAGGTTGCTTTGCCGACGATAACGTTCATCATAAGGTCGGCATCAGCATTGTTGAGTGCGTAGTCCTTGTTGACATCTGCCGCATCAAAGTTTATGCTGCTGCTGTAACCTGTCTGCCACTTTTTGAATTCGATAACATCGAGTATATCGAATTTGCCGTCCATGTTGACATCGCCTGTTACAGGTTCGTAGGAATAGGTCTGCATATCGGTGACAAGTACAGAATAGCCTGTGCAGCCGCTTGTCTGTCCGTTGGTGCCGAGAGTGATCCTCTCGCCTGCCTTGAAATCTCTGCTGTAAACATCGTATGCGACATCCTGATCATTCTTGACAGTCATGCCTGTCTTGATGTAGCTTGCGAGCCATGCGGGGGTAGAAGCAGTTATTCTGCTGTCATAGACAACATAGACTGTTATATCTCTGCCTGCTGTGAAAACGGCGAGGTCGGAGTCTATCTTTTTCGCATCACAGGGAGTAACTATCGCTTCTGCGCCGACAAGCTGCTGGGGCAGTTCGGTGTAGGTAACGCCATCGCGGTCGGTATAGATAAGGTCGCCTACTCTTATATCGGTGTCTATCTTCCACAGGTCGGGGAGTGCGTTCTCGTTTGCGGCAAGACCCAGTACTCTGCTGCCGCTGATGGGCGCAGGGATATTCTTCTTGACGAATACGGTGTAGCCTGTGCAGCTGCTTGACTGACCGTTTGTGCCGAGTGTTACGTTTTCGCCAGACTTGAATTCCTTGCTGTAGATGTCGTATACGACATCGGTACTGCTGGTGACAGTCTGATAAGTCCTTGTGTAGCCCGAAAGCCATGAGGGTATCGAAGTCACTCTGTTATCGAGTGCTATGTATACAGTGATATTGCCGTTGGCGGTGAAAGAAGCAAGGTCGCCCGTTATTTTCTTGGCATCGCAGGGTGTAACGATCGTTTCAGCGCCCAGCAGAGTATCGGGTACCTGTGTGTAAGTCATGTTATCGCGGTCGGTATAAAGCAGGTCGCCCACTGCCAGAGAAGAATCTATCGCCCAGAGCGAAGAATAGTCATTAGCCTGCGGAGTGAGAGCCTTTATAAGAGTGCCGTTTATTGGGTCAACTGTTACGGGCTGGGAAGGTGTGCCCGAATTGGTATAGTAGTAAGGCACCCAGCCGTTGAGGTATGTATTGACATCAAGTCCGTTCGCAGAACTCTTCACAGTACCCGATACACGACCCGATGTGTTGACAGCCTTGCCGTTTACGGTGGTGTTGTACTCTTTGAACTTTGCGTTTTCGGGTGCGTTGCCGCTCATGCTTGCCCAGCCTGCCGAGTTTATCATGCTTTCGGAGGAGAGTTTGGTATTTACGAATGCGACATCTGCATCAGCGCCCCATGGTCTGCCAAAGTTGCCTGCGCCGACTTTCATGCCGCTTGCGCCGAAGATATTGCAGTCAGCGAAAAGATATTTGCCGTCGCTCTTAGCCGCAGTGATGTAGCCGCCTACAGCCTTGTCGGTGTAGCCTGCCCACACGAGGTCACAGTTCTGGAAGATGCAGGTGCCCTGACCGAATATGTAGTCGGTGTTGCCCTCTATGCGGCACTCACGGAAATACTCGTGCGCACCTCTTGTGAACAGGGTGTCCTGACTGCCGAGAAATGTACACTTGTAGAATTCGCTGTTGTCGCCCTCGATAGCGATGGCAGCCGCACGCTCGGTAGCGGTCTTGCTCTTGACATCAGCACCTTTTGTACGCTGGAAAGTGATAGCTTCACTGCCCGAAGGCTCAACGCCGTCCTTTAACTCTTCATCGGTGACATAGCGGTTGAAGGAGTTCTCGAAAGTGATGTATTCAGCGCGGAAATTAGATGCTTTTGTGTGGAGTGCCACAGCACTGCCCCAGCGTGTCGCCTCGCCCTTTGATGACTTCGAGTTTGCGTTTGAAGAATTGTAGTAGCCGTCACTGCCCATGCTGTAGTACTTGTAGCCGATGCCGTAGTACCATGTTATCTTGACTTCCTTAGTGGGTTCATCATTGATAAAGCTGATATAGGGTGTGTTTATGCGCACCTGTTCGCGGTAAGTACCCGGTGCGATGTGGATATTCACGCGGGTCTGCTCGGAGGTCGGGTTTTTAGCTGCCGCCGCATCTACAGCCGCCTGAATGGTATTGTAGTTGTTCGACTTGTTGCTGTAGCCCACATAGAGGTGTGTGCCCTGTGTCTGTGGCTGTGACGGTGTGCTCGGCTCAGGCAGAGTGCCCAGCTTTATGTTGTTGGCGCACCAGTTGCCGTACCACGAATAGCCTGTCCTGCGCTCCTGACTTATCTGGGAAACGTCGGTGTACGCCTTGCCGTCGCGGTCAGAGAACAGCGGTTTGCTGTTCTGGAGATCATAAAATCTCGCCCAGATGGTAGAACCGTTTGAGGTGGTCAGCACCTTGTCGGTCTTGTCCGAGTTCCAGTCAAACTTTTTGTTTTCTATCTTTACCGCATCGAACCATCTTACAGCCGCATTTATGCTGCGTATGACATCAGCGCTCTGTTTGGACTCAGGCAGTGCGCGCAGAAAATCGACCACGCCCGCACTTTCAGATGTGCATACAGACGGAAGTTCATACGCTCTTGCGCCTGCGGGTGCGAGGGTGTTCTCATCGTGCTGCTGACCCCATGCTGTCAGTGTGCCGTTTATTTTTATCTGGGTGTTGAGTATACATTTGATGCCCTTGTCAACAGCGTTGTTCGCCTTGCTCTGATAATTGCTGTCTACCCATGCGAAAGCGCCTTTCTTCTGGGAAACTTCCAGCATGATGTTAAGCACCTGTACCATCGCGCTGTCATTATAGGTGATGTGTGCATGGTAAGTGCCTGCATCGTTGAACACCTGCGGCCAGCCGCCGTTGGAGTACTGACCGTTTATCAGCAGGTCAAGACCTTTAAGGCAGGCAGTCTTGTACTTCTGGGTGCCTGTTGCGTTGTAGACGTTTGCGAGGAAACGTATCTGACCCCATGTGGCGTTGTTGTCGATGGTAGACTTGTTCCACGAACCAGTGGTAGCGGTCTTCATATCCTTGCGCCAGCCGCCGTCAGACAGCTGATAGGCTATCATCTCATCTGCAAGTGCGGCAGCCTCCGAGCCTTTCCACCATGACTGGTCTTTCTTTGAGTAGGAAGACCACTTAAAATCGTTCTCACCTGCAAATGTCACCATACTGCTCTGCATCTGCGGCAGAACACCTGCGGCTGAGGTGAACACCATACCTGCGGCAAGCATTATACCCGCCGCTCTTGCGCCTGTCTTTTTCATTAAAACTCCTCCTAAAAAATAATTTTTATCAGGTTTGATATTTTATGTGTTATACACAAGTATCACCGTAATAACTACAGAACTTTACAGCCCCAGCAATTTTCAGACATTTCCATACATATTGACATCGTGCGTATATATATGTGTTGTTCAGCTGAAATGAACGATATCATAAGGATAGTACTGTTCATTTTGCAGGTCACTGTCTTCAAGACCAATTCAAATTGTGGTGTGTCAGCGGGATAACCGGATTTTAAAATACAATATCCTGATATCCGATATCTTGTATTTCTTCATCTACAAGTATAATTCCAAGACCATTTTCAGTATCCCATTCACAATTAAATGCCAGCGCTATACTTCTACCATCATATATTCCTGAAAGTGGTACAACAATAGAATCCAATGCTATTTTTTCCTTGATTTCCTCAATACTTGATAATTCAGGATAATCCTCATTGCTGTCATCGTCATAACCAAGTTCCTTTCTCAAGTCAATATA
>Ga0129311_1000760_pt1 | contig 25811 bp, 21 predicted proteins | sample Go1ome_FD_94435 | JGI IMG/M metagenome (GOLD analysis project Ga0129311, IMG submission 94435) | Western lowland gorrila individual fecal microbial communities from Wisconsin, USA - Go1022B metagenome | ecosystem: Host-associated > Mammals > Digestive system > Large intestine > Fecal | place... | reverse complement strand
CTCGTCCATCACGAATTCATCCACCTTCTCGCGCAGGTCGGTCAGGGTGATCTTGATACCCTTGTTCAGGTATGCAAGCTCGCGCAGACGTGCGGCGAGGGTGTCGTACTTGTAGACAGTCGTCTGGGTGAAGATCTCGGCGTCAGGGTGGAAAGTGATGATGGTTCCGGTATCCTCGCAGCTGCCGACAACCTCAACCGGGGTGAGCGGCTTGCCTTTCGAGTATTTCTGGACGAAAATCTGTCCCTCGCGGTGCACTTCAGCAATCAACAGGTCGGAAAGCGCGTTCACGCAGGAGACACCCACGCCGTGCAGACCGCCGGAAACCTTGTAGTTGGACTTGCTGAACTTGCCTCCGGCGTGAAGCACCGTAAGAACGACCTCGAGAGCGGAGCGGTGTTCCTTCTCGTGCATTCCGGTCGGGATGCCTCGTCCGTTGTCCTGAACCCTTATGGAGTTATCTTCGAGAATTCGTACATCAATAGTGTCGCAGAACCCTCCCATAGCCTCGTCGATGGAGTTGTCGACCACCTCATAGACAAGGTGGTGCAGTCCTCTCTCCGAGATATCGCCTATGTACATCGAGGGTCTTTTCCTGACTGCTTCCAGACCTTCGAGGACCTGGATACTGTTTGCGGAATACTGCTCTTCCGCCTGCTTCATCTCTTCGTTATCTATCATCTCGTTTCAATAGAATTAAATCTCGCGAATATACGAAAATTTCTACAATTTAAGGCATACTCCGAGTGTGAAATTGATGCCGTCCTCGACATACAGAGGCATTATCTGCACATCAGAGTTCAGGAGATTGCCCACCCTGCCCCAGAAGTTCCAGTTCCGGTTCAGGATATACTCGGCACCTATGCCCAGGTCCACATACCCGGGCAGGGTCATGGTCTTCACGTCCGAATAGGCGCTGCCGTCGAAATCAGGCACCAGAGCCTTGCGGGCGGTGCTTGCGTGAGCGGAAACCAAGGCTTTGACACGCCCTGCGAAAGTGTAGCTGAAAACGCCCTCCCCCTCGAATAGCGCAGGAAGAACGACTGGCGCGGTCCCGGATGCTACATTTGAACTGCGGAAAGCGAGAGCCGCGTCGAAATCAATGGCCTTGCGATGCAGGTTCGCGCTGATGTCAGCGTGGAAAAGCCCCTGGTCGGCGTAACCTAAGACAGGTGCGAGCTGACCTGCCGGAAGCAGGTTGCAGACCGAAAAGAACGGACTGTCGGCATAAAAGCCGTAACCCGCGCTCGCGTCATACTGGAACCAGTCGGTAATAACCCCGCGAAGTCCTATAGTGGCGTTCATCCGCTCAATTTCGTTCTGCAACAGAGCCCCGCCGCGTGCCCAGGAAAGGTCGAGACGGTGGTTGTCCAGTTTCAGCGAGCGGTAGCTCACGGGCTTCACCCCGCCGGTAACCGCAGCATATAAGTTAATCGCCCCTTCCAGGAAACCGACATTGGCCTGAACGTCAGGATAGACGATCTGCCCGGTTCCGGCGTACATACCGCCGTTGGATGCGGGAGAGCCCGGAATGGCAAGGTTGATACCCGCCAGCAGGTCGAGCACCCCGATGCGGAACGCCGCCTTGGGAGCGACCGAGAATACAGCCGAACCGGTGCTCAATGCGTTGGAAACTGCGTTGTACTCCACATTCAGGTCAGCAAGGATGCGGAAGCCGAGGTTTTCGAACACCGGTTCGATACGGCCTCCGATGGTGAACGACTGCGCCGAAACGCTGCCGGGAACGGTACGGTCGACGCCCGCATTGAACGTCAGGCCCAGGTCATACTGGAACTGCGAACCAGCCGAGGAACGCACTCCCGCGGCCGCCGAGACATTGTTCCAGGACGAGCTCTCTGCGGACAGCGAGGAGAAAAGCCCTTCGTAACGTACCAGAGCCTCGCATTCAGCGGTCTTGAACAACTTGAACCTCGCCCTCGCCCCGAAGACTTCAGAGAGGTCGTAGCCGTCTTCTCTTGCAGCTGTCGTGTGCAGATCGGCCCCGACCGTGCGGTATTTTCCGAGGTAGCCCCCGAAATTCTGGAACAGCGTTATGTCCGCCCCCTTTTTGCGCAGAGGAACCCAGGCGAAGTCGAACTGCGGATGCAGGGAATAGCCCGCCCCCGCACGGAGGAAAAAGCGCGAAGCCTGCAGTTCCGACTTGTCCGGTACAAGTTCGACGACGTATGGCGAAAACTCGTACGCCCCCTTGTAGGGATGCTCGAACACCGAGTAGTCGAAACTGAACTTGAACTCCTTCAAAGAGTCCGGACTCGCCATTGCAAGGTCTGTCTTGGAAACCGCAGGCATCTTCGTCTCATACTCGTTTGTGACGATGACTTCAGGATTCAGGTTCTGTGCAGCGGCTGAAACGCCAACAGACAGCGCCAGCACGGTAATCAAACTCTTATTCATTGTTAAGACGTTCCAGTTTCAAATTAACGATACCCATAATATCATCGCCGCCCTCTGAAGGCACATAACCGTCTCTGACGCTCTCCCAGGTAGCCTTCGCCTGGGCCTCGTTGCCCTTTTCGACGAAGCAGTCTCCGAGCACGATGAACGCCCTTGCAAGCCAGTACGAATCAGCTCCGGCCGACGAGAACTCATAGACGAGACTTTCCGCCTTGTCGAATTCACCCTTGTCGAACGCATCCTGGATAATGATGAAACGGGCCTCGCCGCCCTCGGGAGTTCCCGCCTCCCGGGCGAGTTCGCCGAGGAGTTCGAACGCATCGCTTCTGCGGCTCAGCGAAATCAGGGACTTGGCCTTCACATAGAGGCACTCGCGTTTCAGAGCGGCATCGACCTCAACCTCTCCTAACACAAGGTCGGCGGAAGAAACGGCACCGAGATAGTTCTTGGCGCGGTAGGCAGAACGCATCATACCGGCCTTTGCGAGCGACTTGTTGCTGTCGAACGAAGATTCTTCAAGCAGTTTTTCGTAGGCATCGAATGCTGCGGTATACCTTTCAAGCGCATACGACTGGGTCGCAAGCCCGAGCAGGGCCATTTCGTTGAAAGAGGTCTTCGTTTCGGACGACAGGACCTTCTCGTAGGCATCGCAGGCACGCTCCTTATCCCCCGTCATACGGTAGGACTCGGCGAGATAGAACCAGCTTTCCGTAAGTTTCTCACCCTCTGGGTAATTGCCCTGGTACTTCTGCACAGCCTCTATCGCCTGAGGATATTTCTGTGCGAGGAAAAGCTGCTCTGCGGCGTTGAAATACATCTGTTCGCGCTCCTGCGGACTCTTTCCGGAAGCAAGGGCGTTCTTCTCCACGTAATCCAGATACTTTTCAGGTTCCTTGCGGGTCTGGTAGATGGACTCGATCGCAAGCAGGGCGTCCTCCGCAACCTCGCTGCCGGGGAACTGCGAAACGACGTACTTGTAATATCCGAGGGCCTTGTCGTAATTCATGCTGTTGCGGCAAGTCATGCCCAGGCCGATAATAGCCTTGGCGGCGTAGGTACTGTCGGCAGCGTTTCTGCGGAGCTGGGAGAACACGGAAGTCGCGTTCTTGTAGTCCTCCAGGTCGAGGTAGGCACGGCCGAGCTCGTAGAGGGACTCGCAGTAGTACGGAGCGGCGGGAGAGGCGATGCGGACGGCCGCAAGGGAACTGACCTTTCCTTTCAGGTCTCCGGCAAGTCCCAGTGACAGGCCTCTCTGATAGTAGGGGTAGAGGGTCTTCCCTTCGGGATATTCCTCAATCAGACCGCTGTACGATGCGGCCGCTGCCTTATATTTCCTGCGGGCGAAATCGCAGTCGGCGCGCCTTGTCAGCGCGTCCTCACGGAAAGTCCTGTCCCCCGCCAGAATGTACTGGTCGAACCATTTTTCGGCGGTGGAGTAACTCTGCAGCAGGTAATGGCAGTATCCGACATTGTAGAGTATCGCCGCGCCTTCGGGCTTGCCGTCGAGAGCGGAAATGTTGTAGAGTTCCTTATAGACGGCCAGCGCCTCCTTGTAGTCACCGGCGTGGTAGTAGCACTCCGCGAGCCAGAAACGGGCCAGCTGGTTGAAAGGATCGTTCTTCGGAAGATAGAACGCCGCGGCTTTCAGGTACGGGACGGCGTCCCTCCAGGAGCCTCCTGCAACAAGCTGGGCGGCACGCAGATAGTTGGCCTTCGCATAATTGAGCTTCTGGTCCTCGTCAAGTGTCTCCACATTGTCGTACGCCTCAACTGCGGCAGCATAATCATTGTCATACAGGGCTGCAAGCGCGATATAACCGTAAATCCGGTCCTTCTTGCCGAAATTGGGGAATTCCCTCAGATATTCCGCGAACGGAGCGCCGTCCTTGTTCAGGTCGAACGCGAGTTTCGCGTAATTGAAAGTCGCGTCCTCCTTGATCTGGTAGTTGAAATCGTAATTGGAAGCATCCTTGAAAGCATCCAGCGCGGCGACTTTGTTCTTCGTCTGGATGTAGGAGTAGCCCATCTGGTAGTTCGCCACCTGTCCGAGCGAATCGGTCCTGTCCTGCATCTGCTGATACTCGCCTATCGCCCCGGCGTAGTCCTTGACGGCAAACAGCATCGAGCCGGAGAAGAAATGGTCCGAACGGTTCTTGTCCCGGTCATTGACCTTGTCGTAGAATTCACGCGCCTTTTCAATATCGCCGCGGACGAGGTATGCCTCCGAAATCTGGCGTGCCAGATGCATCTGCCGCACGGAGGACGACTCTTCAAAGACGTTCAGCCCCTCGGTAAGAATATAGTCGTAATTCTTCCTCATAAACTGGCAGTCAGCAAGATAGAAGCGGGAGAGCTGCTCGAAGCGGGCGTCTTTCTCCGACAGAGAGAACCACTTTATGGCCTCGGAAAAGTCCTTGGAGGAATAGCTGATGAAGCCGAGCAGATAGCGGGAGGGAGCGGTGAAATCCGAAAGGGGCATCTTGTCGACGGACAGGAAGTGCTCTCTTGCGGCCTGGTAGTCACCAGCCTTGTAGCGGCACCAGCCCTGCTTGAACGCGAGTTCGGCCCTTGCGGAGGAGTCCAGCGAGCGGGGACGAACGAGAGCGAATTCCCGCTCGGCCTCATCGAGAGCACCCTCGTCGAAGAGAATTCTCGCGTGCTCGAATCGGATGCGCGGAAGCAGGGTCGAGCGCTTGTACTTGTCCGTATAGCGCAGGTACTCCGATTCACAGTCGGCAGACCTCGTACGCAGGGCGCAGAGCACGGCATAGCCCTCGCAGAAAGCGTCTTCGCCTCCGTCAGCCGCCTGCTCGAAGAGCTCGCGTGCCGGTTCATACATCGCTTTTTCATAAAGATCCAACGCCTGGCGGCGGACTTTCACGCCTGACCTGGGAGAAGCGGCCGCTTCAACAGGAACGGACAGCATCAGAGCTGCGGCGAGTGTAAACGACAGGTATTTCAAATTCATATTGCGTTCAGTCGTATAATAAACTACAAATTTACTCAAAATTTTGCTATGTTTGTAGTGTTCAACCATATTTTGTAGATATGTTAGTCAGTTTTGAAAAGGCTAAGATTTTGGGTGGAGAGACGCCGGTGCTCCACGATGTGGATATGCAGATAGACAGAGGGGAAATCTGCTACATCGTCGGCAAGGTCGGTTCCGGCAAAACGTCCATAATCCGCACAATGATAGGAGAAAACAAGCTCGGCGCAGGCAGCGCGTACGTCTGCGGCTACGAGCTCGGGAAATTGAAGAAAAAGGAGATTCCTTTCCTGCGCAGGAAAATCGGCGTGGTATTCCAGGATTTCCAGCTCCTGATGGACCGGACCGTGGAGGACAACCTGCTTTTCGTGCTGCGCGCCACCGGCTGGAAAGACAGGGACCAGATGGCCCGCAAGGTCGACACCGTGCTTCTCGCTGTGGGTATGCAGACCAAGGCCCACAAGATGCCGCACCAGCTTTCAGGAGGCGAGCAGCAGCGCGTGGCTATCGCAAGGGCCATTCTGAACGAACCCGAGCTGATATTGGCGGACGAGCCTACCGGAAATCTGGATCCGGAGACCGCCGACGGGATCCTCGCCCTGCTCCAGGACATCAACAAGGTACGGGAAACAGCCCTTGTAACCGTCACCCACGACCGCTCCATAATCGACAAATACCCCGGACGCGTCTTCCTCTGCGAGAACGAAAAATGCACCGAAGTAAAATGACGCGAAAGGAAAGATTCGAAGGAGTCATCGGATACTTCGAGGGCAACGTTCCGGCCCCGCAGAGCGAACTGAATTTCAGCAGCCCGTACGAGCTGATAGTTTCGGTCATACTCTCCGCCCAGTGCACGGACAGGAGAGTGAATCTGACCACTCCGGACCTGTTCAAGGCCTACCCCACCGCATCCAGACTTGCTGACGCAGAATTCGAGGACGTTTTCGAACTGATCAAATCCATTTCATACCCGCGCAGCAAGGCTCAGCACCTGATCGGGATGGCGCAGAAAGTGACGAATGATTTCGGAGGCGAGATCCCGTCCGACATCGACGCGCTGATGACCCTTCCGGGAGTCGGGAGGAAAACGGCCAACGTCGTGGCCGCCATAATCTATAACAAGCCTGTTATAGCAGTTGACACCCATATTTTCAGGGTCTCGCACAGGCTCGGGCTCTCTGACGGCAAAACGCCCGAGGCCGTTGAAAAAGACCTCGAGCGTCATATAGCGGAGCCGCTCCGCCCGGTCGCACATCACTGGCTTCTGCTGCACGGCCGCTACATCTGCACCGCCCGTGCGCCGAAGTGCAGCGAATGTCAGCTTACGAACTGGTGCCGCAGTTTCTCGATCTTCTCGTCGGCATCTGCACCCGCCGCGCCGAAGTAGAGCTTGATCTTGGGCTCTGTGCCTGAAGGACGCACCGTAACCACGTCTCCGGCTTCGTTGAAGAACTGAAGGACGTTGGACGAGGGCTGCCCGGTCTTTTCGGGTTCGAGGTAGTCGATAACCTTGCAGACCGGTGAACCGCACATCTCCTTGGGAGGGTTGTTCCTGAAATCCAGCATCATACGGCTGATTTCCTCCGCACCTGCCCTGCCCTTGCGCACAAGGCTCACGAGAGCTTCCTTCCTGTAGCCGAACTCGGCATAAATCTTCTGCATAAGCCCGTACAGGGTAAGACCCTGATCCGCAGCCCAGGCGGCGCACTCGGCGACCATTATGCAGGCGATCTGGGCGTCCTTGTCGCGGACGAACTGGCCTACGTTGAAGCCGTAGCTCTCCTCTCCGCCGCAGATGAACTCGCCGTCAGCCTCCCGGTTGCGAACGACCTCCGCAATGTATTTGAACCCGGTCAGGACGTTGTATACCGGCACTCCGAAAGCGGAGCAGATGTCTTTGATGAGTTCGGTTGTGACGATGGTCTTGACCACATACTTGCCCTCGCCGAGCGTCCCGAGCTCCCTGCGGCGGTTCAGGATGTAGTAGGTCAGCATCGAAGCCGTCTGGTTGCCGCTGAAAAGCACCATCTTCCCCTCCGGGTCGCGCACTGCAATTCCGCAGCGGTCCGCATCCGGGTCGGTTCCCATAACGATATCCGCGCCGGTCTCGTCGGCACGGTCCAGCGCCATTTTAAGAGTCGCGGGCTCCTCCGGGTTCGGAGACAGGACAGTAGGGAAATTGCCGTCGCTTACGTCCTGATCGGGGACGTGGATGACATTCTCGAAACCCATGCGTTTCAGGCACTCCGGAACGAGGCGCACGCCGCAGCCGTGGAGCGGGGTGTAGACGAATTTCAGGTCCTTGTGCCTTGCGCAGGCTTCGGGACTGAGGGTCAGCGAGAGCAGGTCTGAAATGTACCTTTCATCTACGTCCCTGCCCATAAGCTCGACTTCGCCGCATTTAAGGTCCGATTTGAACTTCACCATAGATGGTTCGGTAATCTTCGCAACCTCTGCGACTATGTCCTTGTCCACGGGAGAAGTGATCTGCGCGCCGTCGGACCAGAAGACCTTGTAACCGTTGTACTCCTTGGGGTTGTGCGAAGCAGTAACCATAATTCCGGCGACAGCTCCCTTGAGACGGATTGCATAGCTCAGTTCGGGAGTGGGACGGATATTGTCGAAAATAAATACGTGGAGTCCGTTGGCAGAAAGTACGTCTGCTGAAATTTTGGCGAATTCCTTGGAGTTGTTGCGGCTGTCGTAGGAAATGCAGACCCTAAGGTCATCCCCCTCCACGTGGTTGAGGATATAGTTCGCAAGTCCCTGTGTGGCCATACCGACTGTGTATTTGTTCATTCTGTTGGTACCCACGCCCATAATTCCGCGCAGTCCTCCCGTGCCGAATTCAAGGTTCTTGTAGAAAGCGTCCTCAAAGCCGGCGGGATCTTCATTGCGCAGCTGAAGGACTTTCATTTTCGTTTCCTGGTCGAAATCACCTTCGAGCCACTGTTTGGCTCTTTCCATATAATCTGCCATATCTGATTAGTTTTAGTAGTTTCCGTACAAACTCAAATGTAAACATTTTTCCGTTTTATCCGTACCTTTGGCGCAAGAATTTTAATATATCGGCAAGGTTAAATGCAAAAAGCCCGCAAACACACCGGAAAAAGGAATACAGGAGGAGGTTTCGCCGCGATGCTCTCGGAACTGAAAGGGAAGCCTCTGCAGAAGCTGCTCGCAAAAGTCCCCGAATGGCAGGGCGTCGCGGACGGGCTCCGGGTTCCCGCGGGCATCAATGCGGAGCAGTGCAGCAGCAGCGCTACGGGCCGCTACAAGGCCCGGCTGGCACTTTCCCTGGCTTCGGGAAACGAGGTTGCGGAAACTGCGGCCAACCGGCCCGGAGAGGACCGCCGCAAAAATGCTGATGTAACAACGTTCCCTTCCGGCGACACTGCCAGCAAAAGTCAAGACGAAAGTATCCTCAACGGCACCGTTCAAGGTCAGACAGGCCGCGGAGATGCAGGAAATACCCTCAGCGGCAGGATTGCGGACCTGACCGGCGGACTAGGCGTTGACAGCTGGTTCTTCTCCCGTTATTTCGGGGAAGTGCTCTACTGCGAACGCAATCCGGAACTTGCCGAAGCCGCAGTCTCGAACTTCCGGCAGCTCGAAGCCGGAAATATCCGCTGTATCTGCCACGGAAGCGCTTCAGACGATGCCACAGCGGTACTTTTGGAAGAGTTCAGTCCGGATGTGATCTACCTCGACCCGGCGCGAAGGAACTCTTCCGGGAACAAGGTTTTTCTGCTCGAAGACTGCGAACCGGACCTCTGCACCATGCTGCCGATGCTTTTGGAGAAAGCCCCGGTCGTGCTCGTCAAGGTCTCCCCTATGGCGGATATCACTATGCTCGAAAGACGTATTGGCCGAAATCTGGCAGCAGTGCACATAATCCAGTCCAAAGGCGAGGTCAAGGAACTGCTGCTCGTGATTTCCCGCCACGGACGTAATGCAGATGCGCTCCCGCTGACCGTCGCGGAGGCCGATTCCGGTGCAATACTGCAGTTTTCCCGCGAAGAGGAGGTGCAGGCCGGCGCAGTTTTCGCCGATGTTTCAGAGTTGAGTGCCACGGCCGAAGTATCCGGCCAAAGTGCGCAGGATGCGGCTGACGCAGCCCCCTTGAAAGCCGAAGCGGACACGGACGAGGGCAACAGATATCGCACCCAAAGTGCAGTTCTGTTCGAACCCGGTCCGGCGCTGCTCAAATCCGGAGCGTTCAAACTGCTCTGCAGCCGTTTCTCCGCCAGGAAACTCAGCTCCGACTCGCACCTGTACCTCTGTCCGGAAGGTCTCCGCGCACGCCCGGACAATCCCTGTGTACGCCCCATACCTGCCGGCCCCGATGCACTCCAAACAGCCGATTCATCTGCCGTAAACTACGGAGATGCAGAAAATTCCGAACCCTCAGTTCTGGCATATTTCGGAAAATTCTGGAGGATCTGCGAGGTGCTGCCCCTGAACTCAACTGAGCTGAAAAACGCGGGAAAACGATACCCTGATGCGGAAGTTTCGGCAAGGGGAATCCCGATGACTTCGGAAGAACTGCGGCGCCGACTTGGCTGCTTCTCAGGCGGCAACATCCACATCTTCGGCGTCACCGCCCTCTCCGCGGGCACCCCCACCCGCCGACTCCTTATCTGCGAAAGGGGTTAAATCAATTTTTGAGGTACTTAATCCAGAAGTCTTTATCCGCCTCCCAGGAGTGCCGCCCCTGCGCACCACGATAACCGTGCATCCCGTCAGGGTAGATCATCAGCTCGAACTTCTTGCCAAGCCGCTGCAACTCATCCACGAGCTGCAAGGTATTCTGGAAATGCACATTGTCATCGCCCGTCCCGTGCGTCAGCTTCAGCATCACGCTGCCGTCATCACCGTTGCCATACTCAACCGGATATGAAGCAGCCTTTCCGATAACCCTGTTGTTCTCATAACCCTCGGGATTAGTCTGCGGCGTACGCATGAAGCGTTCGGTATAGTGCGTGTCGTAAAGCGCCCAGTCATAAACGCCGCCGCCCGCGATGCCGTAGTGGAAATGGTCGCTGTGCTCGAAAAGCAGCCTCGCCGTCATAGTTCCTCCGAAAGAGAAGCCCTCTACGCCGATCTTGTCAGCCTGCACGTAAGGCAGGCTTTCCAGCCACTGCGCCCACTCCACGAAATCATTGACCTCCGTGTCGGAAAGACGGCAGTACAGCTGATCCAGCCCCTCTCGTCCGTTATGCCCAGAAGACCGGGCATCCGCAACCAGGTGGATGATACCGTTCTCCGACCACCACTGGTTCTGCTCGCCCGGCCGTCTCCAGCGGTCATATACGTAGGCCGTATTCGGACCTCCGTAAATCTCGACATGAACGGGATATTTCTTCGACGGGTCGAAATCAACGGGATAGACTATCATTCCCGGAACCACAAGTCCGCAGGAAAGAGTCAGCCGAACATCATGAGGCAGAGCATATTTCGATAAATCGCAACCCTCAGACATCGTATCATACAACTTTGCGCAGCGGCGGGCGTAACGGTCGTTCGAGCGGCGGCCCTTCTTCTTGTCCGAAGAAACCTTTGCACGCGCTTTCCACGCCAGATGGGCACTGGAAGTCTCATACATCCAGATCTGCGTAGGAGTTGTGTAATTGCTCAGGGCGCAGACGAAATACCTGCCGTCAGGAGAGAAAGACACGCCGGAAACATCATAAACGGGATTGGTCAGGGTCCGGACTTCCTTGCTCTTGGCATCAACTGCATAAAGCGCTGACTTCACGTCCGAGTCCCTGTGCGCGGTGAAATACAGCTGTCCGTCCTTTGCGTCGAAGCGCAACAGCCTTACCCGCCAGTTCCTGCCGTCAGTAAGACGTCGGAGTTCTTTCCCGTCATACGAAAGGAAATAGATCTGCTGCCATCCGGACTCGAACTCGCGGGCCATATACAGGCCGTCCTCCGCGAAAATCATCCCGGAGATCCAGTCCAGCCAGGTCTTGCTCTCCTCGTGATAGACTTTCGACTTGCTGCCGTCCTGTGCGCTGACCGCATAAAGGTCAAGCTCGTTCTGAAGGCGGGGCTCTCTCGAAACGAAAAGGCTGCGGCTGTCCGCACCCCAGAAAGGAGTCCCGAAATACTGGTCCTGCTTCTCGTCAAAATCAGCCCATACGATTTCTGCGGGCCTGTCAAGATCTATGATACCGATCTTCACCTCCGGATTCTTCTCCCCCGCCTTTGGATAGCGGGTTCTCGATAGGGAACCGTCCTGACCGACAGGAGAATAAATCGGGAACATAGGCACTCCGGAATTGTCAAAGCGGTAGAAAGCTATCTTGCGGGAATCCGGAGCCCACCAGAACGCGCAGTAACGGGAGGCCCTGCCGAAGATCTCCTCATAGTATACCCACGAAGCATAGCCATTCAGGATAAGTTCCGAGCCGTCAAAAGTGAGTCTCGTATCTTCCCCAGTGCGCATATTCCTGACATACAGATCGTTCGCCCTGGTATAGGCTATAGCGGACGAGTCCGGGGCCCAGATAAGGTTCACCGCACCATCTATCACAGGCATTTCTGTCTCCGAACCGGCCGCCACCGCATCGGGTTCACCCTTTGCAAAAGTGCGTGCGTCTACCGAAAAAGGCTCGGGCGCGTCCACGGAAGAGTAGAAACTGAAATTCACCTTCGCATCGGAAGTCCAGCGGTAGTAAGGCAGCGGAAGAAAATCCGCGGCGTTCGACATAAGCCCCGCCGTCAGGGCGAGAATACTCAAAATCAACTTCTTCATTCAAAAAACCTATCCTGAAAATTAACCAAATATACTTTTTCCGTAGCACGGGTCAATGCCGTGTAAAGCCATTTCAAGTCATCGAGACTCTGTTCGTCCTGCCAGAAGGGATTGTCTATGAAGACGCATTTCCATTGACCGCCCTGCGACTTGTGGCAGGTTATGGCCTCCGCGTACTTGAACTGAAGGGCGTTGTAGTACTTGTCCTCACGCATCGTGGAGTAGCGCTTCCGCTTGTTCCCGATATGGGCGTAATCCTCCCAGACGCCGTTGAACAGCGCATTCTGCTGCTCCCGGCTCAGGGATGAGGACTCCGACATCAGCGCGTCCAGGCAGACCTTGGCCTTGATATAGCGGTCTCCGTAGTCCGGAAAACGCAGCACCGCCTCCGCGAAATGCAGGCCGTAGCGTTCCTCGAAGCCCTTGATTGACTGCAGGAAAGCCATATCGCCGTTCGCTATGTAGTCCATTCCCTCCTCGTCCTCGAGGAACTGATAGCAGTTTTTCACTATCATCAGTATGTCACCGCGCACGAGTTGCTCCTCCTTGAACTGCACCTGGGAGCGTATGCCCTGGTTGTAGCGGTTCGCCCGTTTGTTGGAGCGGGTCAGCACTATCGTCTCCTCCTCCGAATATGTCGAATACGCGTCAGTAATGGCGTTTATAAGTTCTCCTCCGCTCACCCTGCATACATCGTCGAAGCTCTCCAGACGCAGCTTGACTTCATCGAAGAACTCCTCCGGTCCGGCGCCGGAGATCCTCTCCCGCAGCCGGGTCGCGTTGTATAGTATACCGGATTCCTTCTGCTGGCGTACGACCGTTGAAAGCCCCGAAAAACGAACACCGCCGAAGCCCTCCATAAACTCGCGGGACAGAGCGGGACTGCAGTCCATACCGACCGGAGGAAGCTGCGCTGAGTCCCCTATCAGGATCAGGCGGCAGTCGTCCCCGGAACGCACGAAACTGATCAGGTCTTCAAGCAGACTGCCGCTGCCGAACACCGCTCCGGAGGATGACTGATATGTGTCATTGCCGATAAGTGAGACCTCATCAACTATGTAGAGCGTGCTTTTCGCCTTGTTCGGAACGAGCGAGAACTGCCCCGTCCCGTCCGAACCGACCGATTTCTGCCGGTAGATGTGCTTGTGGACGGTAAACGCCGGGCGCCCTGAGAACTGGCTGAGAACCTTCGCGGCACGTCCCGTCGGCGCAAGCAGCACGGTCGGGACCTTCATCGAAACCATCGACGCGATAAGTGCGGAAACCGCGGTGGTCTTGCCCGTTCCTGCAAAGCCGTTGACGACGAGTATGTCGGCGTCATCCCCGGTAAGGAAATCTCCGAAATCGCGGAACAGCGCATCCTGGCAGGACGTTGGCCCCTGCTGCATGTGCGAAAGTATGTCCTTGTACAGAAAATCAGAGCGGCTCATTTCTTTCTTGCGGAACGGTCGAACAGCAGTCCGATTGTAGCTAGAACAGGGAAGATTTCAACTCGCCCGAGAAACATATCAAAAGAAAACAGAAACTTTGCGGCTGCAGGAAAACTGTTGTAATTCCCGAGGGAACCCACATCGATTGTCGCTGCACCGACATTTCCAAGGGAAAACACAGATCCTGAAACCGCCCCCATATCGCTGACGCCGATAATTTTTGCAAGTACTACAGACACAAGAAGCAGACAGAAATAAAGGCAGATATAAAGAAAGTGCGGGAAAAGTTCGTCGTCTCGCAAGACCCGTTTACCGAGTTTTACCTCCCCGACCGCTGACGGGTGCAGGATTTTGTTGACATAACGCCCTATTGACTTGAAAAACAAAACAACACGGTCCACTTTCATACCGCCGCCGGTTGATCCGGCACAACCGCATCCGAGTGCCGCTGTCATCAGTATCACGTTAGCGAGCATCGACCAGTCTTTGGTATCCGTTATGGAAAAACCGGTAGTGGTAATGATACTTACACTCTGGAAACACCCGTAGCGCAGCGCCTCTCCCCAGGTATGCGCGACGCCGTCGAATTTGAGGGCCAAGCTTACCATCAGGGACGCCGCCACGAGAGACCAGGTGTAGAACTTCAGCACCGGGTTGTTCAGAGGCTTCAGCGAGCGCGTCACCACCGTCAGGAAGAGCAGCCCGAAATGCAGGGTCGACAGATACATAAACAGCACCGTGATACTTTCTATCAAAACCGAGTTGTAGGCACCTATAGAAAGGTTTTTAGTGCTGAATCCTCCGGTAGCGCAAACGCTGAACGCGTGGCAGACCGCATCGAACATCGACATTCCGGCCGCCCAGTAAGAGAAGAACGCGGCAACGAAAATGGCGATATACACGTAAGCGAAGATGAAAACGGTCTTGTTTGCCCTCACCGAATATCCGCCCCTCGACAGGGAGGAAAGCTCCATATTCGTGAGTTTCAGGCGCATAGGGCTGGAATTCGGGATGACTAAAAGCAGAAAGACCACGACCCCCAAACCTCCGATGAAATGCGTGGAGCATCTCCAGAACTGAAGTCCGAGAGGCAGGGCTTCAACGTCCTCGAGTATGGAGGCGCCGGTCGTCGTAAAACCGGAAACGCTTTCAAACCAGGCGTTTACAACAGTGAACGGTCCGCCCCAGAGTGCGAACGGCAGCATACCGAAAATAAAGGAAAGAAGCCAGGACAGAGACACTATCAGATACCCGTCTTTCAAGGAGATGTTGCTGGTCCGACGTACGAAAATAAAAGGAAAGCCGCCGGAGATAAGGGTCAGCAGGCAGCTGATGGAGAGCGGCGCGAGCGCACTGTCATAGCCGTTCCAAATCGAAACCAGTACCGACAGGAACATAAAGAACGCACTTACGAGCAAGGCCGAGCCTACGCTTCTGCTGATCGCCTTCCAGTTCATCTTGTTCTGTCTTTTTCTCTTAGAATTTCAATGCGTTGCTTCAGCTGGCGGTTTTCGACCGTCAGGTCGGAAATAGCTGTATTCAGTTCCGCAAGCTGGTCGTCCCCTTCGAAATCATAATTATATTTCTTGCCGTGGTGGAGATATGATTTCAATTCCGATAGCATACGGTACAGCGGCGTAACGTAGTAAATCAGAAGATAGAACATCAGGAGCAGCACTAAAAGAATCCCCACGCCGACCGCGACCGCGCTGGGGATTATGCTGCGGTAGAAACTGCTGTCGAAATGCAGGGAGTTCTGCTTCAAGTCGCTGTAAATAGCCTCAGTAAGGGCGTCAATATCGGTCCTGAGCCGGTTGAAACTGGGCTGCACCCTTTCGAAGTACCAGGAACGCGAGTCGATGAAATCCGAAACCAGCACGTTCTGCAGTTCAAGCGTAGTCAGCATGAAAGCGGAATAAGAATATACGACCGAGTCCGCAAGCGGAAGTATGATCTTGGAAGTCAGGGAGGAGCGCAGCGAGTCGCAGTGCGACATGAACGAATCCGCATCAAAATTCGGAATGCTTACGGAGGAGTCTTCTCCTATAACGGCGAGTATCGCCAAATTGTAAGTTGCGCTTTCTTCCGAGAGCCGCTGGGCTACATTTATGCTGTTGATGTTATCCGCGATCAGATCCGATACGTAGGAACTCATCCGCCGGTATTCCATAATGGATATAATACTGGAAATCAAGAGGATGATCACAATGGAACTGAGACTCAGAACGAGTTTCGAGCGCATTGACAATGTCTTTGTCTTAAATTCAAGTATAATATTTTTTAAAGACATTTTATAAATTTTTCCCTTTTAGGTAACAAATATAAATACAAAATCTTATTTTTGCGATTATGAAACAGAATTTCTTAAGGGACAAGAACGACAAGACGGCGCAGGCGATGCGTGCCGCGCTCAAGCAGTGTATCGTAAACGGAAGCAGCAGTATCGCTGATTTCAGCCGGGAACTCAGCCTAAGCGTACCTACCGCGACAAAGATAGTAGGCGACCTCGTCGAGGAGGGTTTCCTGATGGACGAGGGCAAACTCGGAACGTCCGGCGGACGCAAGCCGAGCATATACGGACTAAACCCTAAGGCGGGCTATTTCCTCGGCGTGGACATCGCACGTCAGCATTTCCATATAGCGGTCACCGATTTCAAGGGCGACGAGGTCCTGTATATTCAGGACATAGACTACGTCCTTGAAGCGAGTTCCGATTCGTTCCGCGAAATCTGCACCCTTATCAAGGAAAAGGTGTCGAAGGCCGGGATTCCCTGGCCGAAGATCCTCGGTGCCGGAATCAGCCTCTCCGGCCGCGTAAACCCCGAAAAAGGATTCAGTTTCTCCTATTTCCTCAGTGACGAGTTCCCTATCAAGGACCTGTTCCAGATGGGTTTGCAGCTCCCTATCAGCATCGAGAACGACTCTAGGGCGATGACCTACGGAGAGTACCTGTCGCTCGGCGACGAAGCGGACTCCAACACCATCTTCATAAACGTCAGCTACGGGCTCGGAATGGGAATGATCCTCGGCGGAAAGCTGTACTACGGTAACTCCGGCTTCTCCGGAGAAATCGGGCACTTCCCCCTGCTGGACAACGACGTGCTCTGCCGGTGCGGCAAGGTAGGCTGTCTCGAAACAGGAGCTTCCGGAATAGCGCTCAAGCACATTCTCACCGAGAGCCTGAAAGCCGGACGGCGCTCCTCACTCAGCAAGGTTTTCAAGGAAAAGGGCGAACTCAGCCTCAGCGAAATCCTCAAGGCTGTCGAGGAGGAGGACATACTCGCCATTGAGGGTGTCGAGAAGATCGGTGAAACTCTCGGCAAGGGCATAGCGGGGCTGATAAACGTATTCAATCCCGGCCAGGTCATCATCGGCGGGCGGCTCATCGTCGGAAAGGACTACCTGATGCTTCCGATAAAGACCGCGGTGAACAAATATTCACTTTCAAAGGTCAGCGCCGATACCAAGATCACCTTTTCCCAGCTCGGCCGCAAGGCCGCCTCGATCGGCGACTGCCTCCTAAGCCGCTCCCGCGTTTTAGGAATCATCTAATAACAGAAAACGGTTCGCGATTGCGAACCGTTTTCTGTTATTCAGGTTTGTATGAGTCTTTCAGCGAGACCGTCTTGTTGAAGACCGGATGCCCGGGAGTGCTGTCCTTATCCTTGATGTAGTAGCCCGTGCGCTCAAACTGAACCGCGATACCAGACTCGTCTTCGAACAGAGCAGGCTCCGCATATCCCCTGCCGACAACGAGCGACTCCGGATTCAGGAAATCCTTGTAGTCCCTGTCCTCGGGCACCTGGCTCATATCGGCCAGCGTGAAGAGACGGTCGTAGTTACGCAGTTCCAGTTCCCTTGCGTGCTGCACCGAAACCCAGTGGATGGTGCCCTTGACAGAGCGCCACTCCCCTGCTCCGGGACGCGTCGCGGGATCGTAGGTGCATCTAAGTTCCACGATATTCCCGTCGGCGTCCTTGACAACCTCCTCGCACTTGATGATGTAGGTGTATTTCAGACGCACTTCTCCGCCGGGTTTCAGACGGAAGAACTTCTTGGGGGCATCCTCCATAAAGTCCGCGCGGTCGATATAAAGCCCGCCGGTGAAAGGAACCTTGCGGCTCGCACCTTCCGGGTCAGCAGGGTTCAGAGGGCAGTCGAACCATTCGGCCTGGCCCGCAGGGTAGTTGGTCAGCGTTACCTTGACCGGATGCTGCACTACCATCTAACGGTTCGAGCGGGCGTTCAGGTCCTGGCGCACGCACCACTCCAGCAACTGGATATCCATCAACTGGTTGCGCTTGCTGACGCCGATTTTGTCGCAGAAAGCCTTGAGCGACTCCGGAGTATAACCGCGGCGGCGCACACCGCAGAGCGTAGGCATACGGGGATCGTCCCAGCCAGATACTATTCCCTTCTGCACAAGTTCGAGAAGTTTCCTCTTGCTCATAAGAGTATAGGTCAGATTCAGACGGGCGAACTCATACTGATGCGAGGGGTAGATCCCGAGAGTCTCGATAAACCAGTCGTACAGAGGTCTGTGAACGTCGAATTCAAGCGTGCATATAGAGTGGGTGATATGCTCGATGGAGTCGCACTGGCCGTGCGTGAAGTCATACATAGGATAGATGCACCACTTGTCCCCGCTGCGGTGGTGGTGTGCGTGCTTGATGCGGTAGAGGATAGGGTCGCGGAACATCATATTGGGATGTGCCATATCTATCTTCGCGCGCAGAACTTTCTCGCCGTCAGCATATTTGCCGTCACGCATCTCGCGGAAAATCCTGAGGTTCTCCTCGACGCTGCGGTTTCTCCACGGGCTTTCAGTACCCGGAGTGTCGACAGTGCCGCGACCCTTGGAGATTTCCTCCTGAGTCTGGTCGTCGACGTAGGCGAGCCCCTGCTCGATCATCTGCTCCGCCCAGGCATAAAGCTGGTCGAAATAGTCCGAGGCATAAAGTTCCTTGTCCCACTGGAAACCCATCCAGCGGATATCCTCCTTGATGGCGTCCACGTACTCTGTATCCTCCTTCGTCGGATTGGTGTCGTCGTAGCGCAGGTTGGTCTTGCCGCCGTATTTCTGTGCAAGGCCGAAATTTATGCAGAGGCTCTTCGCGTGTCCGAGATGAAGGTAGCCGTTGGGCTCAGGAGGGAAACGGGTCAATATGCTGTTGACTTTTCCTGTCTTAAGGTCGTCTTCGATAATTTCCTCAAGGAAATTCAGTTTCTTAGGTGCGTCTTCCATATAACAAACAATAAATCTCACAAAAATAATGTAATTTTGCGTCTCAAACAACAAGGAATCAATGATCAAGTCAATGACCGGCTACGGCAAGGCCGAGGCCAAATTAGAAAAGGGCAAATTAACGATAGAAATACGTTCCCTGAACGGCAAGAACGCTGATATCAGCATCAAATCCTCCCTGCTTCCCAAGGATAAGGAGATCGAAGTACGCCGCAAGATCGCGGAAGTGCTGAAAAGAGGAACGATCGATATGTACATCAACTGGGAGCCGAACGCCGCCGAAAGCGCAAAACCGGTAAACACCGAACTGGTGAGGGAGTATTTCGGACAGCTCACCGAACTGCGCAGGTCACTGCCGGGATTCGCAATGGGTTCCTGCTCGGACACGGACAGGATGAACAACGAACTACTGACAGCCATACTGCGCTTCCCCGACGTGCTGGACTCAGGCAAGAAGGAAGTCGTCACCGAGGAGAACTGGCCTGCGGTCAAAGAGGCCATAGGCAAGGCTCTGGCTGCGATAAACGAGTACCGCTCAACGGAAGGAGAGGCGCTGTACAAGGACGTAACCTCGCGCGTCGCCAATATCCTCGAACTCGAAAACGAGGTCGAAAGTTTCGAGGGCGAGAGAATCGCGGCGGTGCGTGAACGGATAGGCAAGGCCCTCGAAGACCTGCAACAGAAGCCGGACCAGAGCCGTTTCGAGCAGGAAATGATTTTCTACCTGGAAAAACTGGACATCAACGAAGAGAAAGTGCGTCTTCGCCAGCACTGCAAGTACTTCCTCGACACCATAAACAATGAAGCCGAGCCCGGAAGGAAACTCGGTTTCATAATTCAGGAAATGGGGCGCGAGATCAACACCACCGGCTCAAAGGCCAATCACGCAGGCATCCAGAAAGCCGTCGTCCGTATGAAGGACGAACTGGAGAAGATCCGCGAACAAAGTATGAACATACTCTGAAGCCGAGCGCAGAGCCAAGCTTGCTTGAGCTATGCCGAGGCGAAGCAGTATCTGCGCACGAAGTGCGAACATACTATAGATTCACCCTCAACACCCCTAACTGATACCCGAAGCAGCCGTCAGTCACAATCGGAACTTCCTTTCCGTCAAGGTCTTTCTCATACACAAGGTCCTCGACGAAAGTATGGCTGTGCCCGCCGATGACAAGATCTACGTTCCTGACATGAGGGATCAGAGCCCTGTCCTCTGAATATCCTAAATGCGACAGCAGGATGACAAGGTCGCAGTGCTTTTCCTCACGAAGATACTTCGCCCATTTCGCAGTCACCTCAACCACGTCGTACTGGGGAATCCTTGAAGAAACGGTAGCAGACACCAGACGGGAAATATCGCTCACAAGGCCGATGACGCCGATTTTCCTGCCCGCACGCTTCAGTATGGTGTAAGGCTTGACATACTCTCCCAATTCAAAGGAAGAGAAATCGAGGTTCGCACATACCAAGTTGCAGTTGATCTTCGCTGCCCTCGCAGTCAAATCCTCGATACCGTTGTCGAACTCGTGGTTTCCGAGAGCGATGCAGTCGTAGCCGAGAGCGTTCACGAGATTCACCTCCAGATCGCCGCCGAGTTCGGAATAATAGGACGTACCCTGGTTGAAATCCCCAGCGTGAAGCAGCAGGACATTGTTTCTGCCCTCAGCGGCACGGATCGAATCGATGCACGCCGCCCTTTCTATCACTCCGCCTCTCCCGACGCTGCTGCCGGCACGTTCCGGATCCAGATGGCTGTGCGTGTCGTTTGTATGTACTATTACGAGTTCACGGGAGCAGGAGCACAGAACCGCCGCTGCCGCCAGCGCTATAAACAGTCTTTTCATAATTCTTCTTTAGTCCAGTATAGTTACACGTCCGTCAAGCGCTGCCTTCAAGGTCTCTCCCTTAGCGTTAAGTTCCCTGATGTATGGCTCGACCGCATCTATCAGCTTGACGTCCGTAGTTATCAGTTCCTTGCAGTTTTTTGCGAGTTTCAGCCCGTCGCCTCCGTCGATGAGGAAGTCAATGGTCGCAAGTCCGTAGGTCCCGAAATCCGAAATCGGCCTGCCTCCTACCGTGGCGCTCACGAGTTTTCCGTCCTTTATGACGAGCCTTGCACCGCCTATCGCCTCGACCCTGGTAGCCGCCATCTGCTCGAAAATACGGCGCAGTTCCGCCCCCGGAAGAGATACATAGCAGACATAGTTCTTGAAAGGGAACATAGAGACTATGTCATCCAAAATCACCGGCCCCGCAGGCATATTGGTGCGGATACCGCCGAAATTCAGGATCGACACGTCAACTTTGCGTCCGGTCAGCTTCTCCGTCTGAACTTTAAGCAAATCGACTGCAAAATTCGAGAGTTCGCTCTCCGGACGGTATTTTGTCATTTCTTCGTCCGAATACGCAATGACCTCTTTCAGTCTCGCCATCGAAGGCTGGGCCTTTATCATCAACTCAGCGACGGCTGGAGTCGAGCCTTCTTTGAATGCACGTCCGTTAGGAGCGGTATATGCCTTTCCGTCCACGCAGCCGAGAGCCTGGGGGATATTGTCCGCCAGAGGAGCGGAAACGCCTGTCCTGTGCGCGTCAATATCAAGAGCCTGCCAGGAATACGTCGGTGCAGTCCCTACGCAGGACACGGCACCGGACAAAAGCAGGAGCAGTGCTATTATTTTTGTTTCAGCCATTTCCAGAGATCTTTCCAAGTTGATTTCTTGCCGAACATAAGGATACCGACCTTGTAAATCTTAGCCGAAACCCAGGCGGCTGCGACAAAGGTCAGGATCAGCAGTGCCAGAGACACCCACACCTGCCATTCGGGGACGCCGAACGGAACCCTTGCGATCATAACTATAGGCGAAGTGAACGGAATCATCGAACCCCAGAAGGCAATCTGGCTGTCAGGGGCCCTGAAAGCGTAAATGGCTATGATATAGGCAACCATCAGCGGAATTGTCAGAGGCAGCTGCAGCTGCTGCGTGTCGCCCTCGTTCTCGACGGCCGAACCGATCGCGGCAAAGAGCGAGGCATAGAGCATATAGCCGAAAAGGAAGAAGAGCAGGAAATAGACAGCGATCTTCACGAGCGGCATCCCCTGAATAGTGGTTATCACCGTGGACAAGCCCGAATCAGAGCTCATATCCGCCTGGGGCAGCTGCTCCGCATCCACGCCGGGCCCTGCACCATTTCGGTCGGATTCGCTGCGGCTGAGGCCATCAGATCCTGGCCGATGAATGAACCCGCAACGCCGATAATCGCACCGGACAGCAATATCCAGAGCAGGAACTGCGTGATGGCGACAAGGGCTATGCCGATGATCTTGCCGAACATCAGCTCGGTAGCCTTGACGGAACTTACAAGAACCTCGACCACGCGGCTGGATTTCTCCTCAATGACGGAGGACATCACCATACTGCCGAACATCGTGACGAAGAGCATTATGATAATACCGAGTATCATCGAGAACATCGCATAAACCCCGGTTTCAGAGACCTGTTCGTTGCCCTCTTCATCTATGGTATAGGCGTTCAGGCACACGTGGGCACGGACTTCCTTGAGTATGTCGTCCAGGCCCTGTATTCCGTAGGACTTGATGCGGTAATTCTCCACCGCGTCGTCAATCTTCCCGTTGATAACGTCCGCCATCTCCATTCCGAGGGGTTTGACCGAGGTGATGTCGGCATCGACGCTCCTGCTTTCCTCGTCTATGGGAGAAATGCTCAGGACGGCATCCAGCCCGAGAGCGGAAAGGTTCGCCTTGACCGAATCGAGGGCGAAGTCCGAATAGTCCACGAAATCTATGCTCTCCGTATCTTCGAGCATAGGCATCACTATCTCTGAACGGTCAACGACTGCAATCTTTTTCAGATTTTCCTTCGTTGACATCATTATCAGCATCATCGCGACCATTCCTCCGCCCGCAAGAATCGGGACGAGCAGCGTCGTGAGCAGGAAACTCTTTTTCTTGACCTTGTTGAGGTACTCCCTGCGTATAATTATTCCGATTGTTCTCAGGTTCATAATCACTCCTCCCCTTTTACGAGTTTGATGAAAATATCATTCATTCTGGGCATCAGCTCCTTGTAGGACACTATTCTCAAGTCCTTGTCAAGGTAGGTGCGCAGAGCCGAACGACCGTCGGTCATCGCCGGAAGAACCTCCGTATGCCTGCCGTCTGCGTCCTCATAGACAAGTTCTACGTTGTTGTTGCCGTACTGGCGGCGTATGCCCTCCACAGAACCGGTGATGACGAGTTTCGAGGAATTTATCAGGGCGATTTCATCGCACAGTTCCTCGACTGACTCCATATTGTGGGTGGAAAGTATAATGGTCGCGCCCTCGTCTTTCAGGCGCAGGATTTCCTTGCGGATGACATCGGCATTCACCGGATCGAAGCCGGAAAAAGGCTCGTCAAGTATCATCAGCGAGGGTTTGTGCACAACAGTAGTGATGAACTGGAGTTTCTGCGCCATACCCTTGGAAAGCTCTTCGACCTTCTTGTCCCACCAGTTCTGGATTCCGAAACGGATGAACCAGTTTTTAAGTTCGTTACGGGCTTCGGAAGCGGACATACCTTTGAGCTGGGCGAGATACATCGCCTGCTCCCCGACCTTCATTTTCCTGTACAGCCCCCTTTCTTCGGGCATATAACCGATTTTCTCCACATCACGCTGCGTTATGGGGCGCCCTTCGAAAAGGACCTCACCGCCGGAAGGTATTGTGATACGGTTTATTATGCGGATAAGCGTCGTCTTTCCCGCGCCGTTGGGCCCGAGGAGCCCGAAGATCTTCCCTTTCGGAATGTCCAGGCTGACCTTGTCCAGGGCAATTTTCTCACCGAAGTTCTTGCTGACTTCGTTACATTGAATCAATCCCATTTATATCAATAATTTCACTTTATTTCTTTCAACAAGACAGCTTTTATGCGAACCGTCTCCGAGAAGCGGAAGATATGTCCCGGGCACGGGGACTATCCGCAGCAGGAGCCGGATTACCGCTATATATTCAGTATCTTCAAACATAGCTCCGTAAGAAGTTCGTCCGCAGGGAGCGTGCCGCCGTCTCCGCCCTTTCCTAGGTAGTCGTATTCGCAGAGCAGCGAAACTACGGCCATAGCCTTCTTCACGGGATAATTGCGCACCGCTGCATCGTATTCCCTGAAAAAGTAGCTGCTGACGCCGAGCACCTTTCTTTTTTCCTCGTCGTCAGGGTAAGGGTTTTTCATCAGGAGCGCACCGTATTTCAGTATGCGGTAGAACTGCGTATAAAGGGCGCTGACCGCCATAGGCATCGCAAAACGCGCGGAAGTGCCTATGTGCGAGGCTATTCTCAGAGCCTTCGCCGGATTCCGCAGGGTCAGTTCCTTCGATAGTTCGAAGATGCTGTACTCGCGGCTGATGCCGACGTTGTTTTCTATATCGGAGACCGTAACCCTGACAGTCCCCTCCGGAAGACTTTTCAGCAGCTTGTCGGTTTCGACGGCGATGGTCGAAAGGTCGGTTCCGGCATATTCGCCGAGCAGAGCAGCAGCCTGGGGCTCTATCTGCAGACCTCGGGACTGGTAGTAGGATGAAATCCAGCGTGCTATTTCGTAATCGCGGAGCGCGGGACTGTCCACAACAACCCCGACTTTCTGCACCCTCTTGTACAGGCTCTTGGTCCTGTTCACGGATGCCCCGTGCAGCAGAAGCACCAGCACGGTGGAATCCAGCGGAGCCTCACAGTACAGGGCGAGGGTTTCGATGTCCTTCATCATCTGCGCCTCCTTCACGACAACGAGCAGCCTTTCGGACATCATAGGATACTGCCTCGCTGCGGATATGACCTTTTCGGCGGTCACATCCGCACCGAAGCATACAATTTCATTGAAATCTTTGAAAGACTCGTCCACGCAGTTGTCGAGCACGGCCTGGCAAACCTGATCCGGATAGAACGGCTCGTCTCCCATCAACAGATAGACAGGCTTGAAGACGCCTTTACGGGCGTCTTCAATCAGATTCCGGCTAAGTGCGCCGACATCAACAGTGGACTTTGCCATATTATGAAGCCCGCACAGCGGGCATTATTTGTCAAATCTTCTTTCTACCGCCCGGGTAAGTTTCTCTTTCATCAGATCGACGCATTCGGTAATCGCCTCCTCGAAAGTCTTGGCGTTGCGCTCGATTACCAGATCCTCTCCCGGGATGTGGATTTTCAGCTGAGCATTCTTGTTGTCAGGCTCGTGGAGCACGGAAAGAACAAGATCGGCATCGCCGGAGTTGTCGAAAAACTTTTCCAATTTGGCGACTTTCTTTTCGGCGTACTCAATCAGCTTCTGATCGGCGTCGAATTTCAGGGACTTAATCTTAATCTCCATTTTCTCCTTCTTTTGCGGCCCGTGGATGGGCCTGGTTATAAATATTCTTCAGCCGCTCGACGGTGTTGTGCGTATAGACCTGTGTCGCTGCCAGAGACGCGTGTCCGAGTAGTTCCTTAATCGAGTTGAGGTCGGCCCCTCCGTCGAGAAGTTCCGTAGCAAGCGTGTGGCGCAATACGTGGGGAGACTTCCTTCCGCTCAGGTCTCTGACACCTCCAAGTTCGGATTTCACGGTCCTGTCCACATAAACCGGATAGAGAGGCCCTCCATTCACGGTCCGCAGCAGGGGCGACGAATCATCGGCACTGTCAAACATCAAGTCGGCTGCTTGTAAATATAAAGAAATTTCTTCACACAACGATGGCACGAGAGGAATTTCTCGCATTTTATCGCCCTTTCCCTTTACGCGTATGACCCTGCGATGCAGATCCAAAGATCTCCTTTCGAGTGAAATCAGTTCCGCCCGGCGCATCCCGGTCGAAAACAGCAGAGATATGATGAGCCGGTCAAGGCGCTTTTTGTAGTATCCGGAACGGGTTTTGCCATCCGAAGACCTGAAAATTTCAAACGCTTCGGGCCCCGCGGCAAAGGCACTCTGCCTGAAGTAGTCTTCCATCGAT
>Ga0129311_1000759_pt1 | contig 25836 bp, 24 predicted proteins | sample Go1ome_FD_94435 | JGI IMG/M metagenome (GOLD analysis project Ga0129311, IMG submission 94435) | Western lowland gorrila individual fecal microbial communities from Wisconsin, USA - Go1022B metagenome | ecosystem: Host-associated > Mammals > Digestive system > Large intestine > Fecal | place... | reverse complement strand
TATAGAGCCATTTTTTCTGTATCTTCATGCCGCACCTCAACAAAACCTAAATTCTTCAGCTACCATAATATCATAAAAAATAGGTGTAATGCAAAATTTTCACATTTCTACATTACACCTGTCTGTCTCTAACAACAAACTATTACAAAAAGTCACTTCACTGTGAGCAGATCCCGGAAACCATTGCTTTACAACGTTTCTTACAGAAGGTAATTCCGTAAAGTGTGATATCCTTCCGGCCATCATTTAAAAGATATTCCTGATAACGCCAGTCATTGATCTGATCCAATGCCGCCTTGCAGGCCTGCTCCATCTCATCGTAATCCTTCGTATATTTCAGTTCCACAACAATGCCTGCATTCGGATCTTCCGTTTCCACAATAATATCCGCAAATCCCTCTCCTGCTTCGACATTAGATTTTACAAGCCAGTCTGCATTTCCCGTCAAAATACCAACAAGAAGGTTATGATACGAGATTTCTTTTTTCCCTTCTCCCGTTTTTATATCAAAAACACCGATGGAGTTGCTCATGATCCGATTGAGATACATCTCAATTCCATCCGTATTTCCCTCTTCAAAAGCTTTCCAGAAAGCAGTTAACTGCTCCATATTGCTGAAGATCGACTTTTTAAACCACTCCTGGATCTGCAATTTAAACACTTCACAAATCTCCCGGTTTGGTATCACGAGCCTGTACGCGCCATCCTCTGTCATTCCCGCCTGCGTGAGATATCCAGTGGTAAATAGAACACTCCAGAGATTTTCGATGCTGTTATCGATCTCATCATAAGTGAGATCAAGACGGAGCATCTTTTCAATTGCATTCCCGGCAATCAACTGTTCGATCTCATTCCGGGTCGTTCTGTTTGCCTTGTCCACAAAGCGCTTTACAAGGTCATTTCCGCTGGTATTGATCCAGTATGCTTCCGGTCTTGCATTCGGATCGTCCTTGATTCGGTCGATATGATTAATGACATCCCATGGACAATACACGTCAACATTGCCAAAACGATACCCGTCGTACCATTCCTTCGTTTCCGAAAATCTCGCTTCCAGGTGATAATCCGCGAGAAGTTTCTGTACTTCTTTATCTGTAAAACCAAACTGTTCATCAAACCGCGAATCCGTAATCGACAGGATCTTGAAATTATTTAATCCTGTAAAAATACTTTCCTTAGAAACCCTGAGACATCCGGTCAAAACTGCAAAAGCTAAAGCCTCATTTGTTTTTAACGCCCTTCCAAACATTGCCCGGATCAGAGCGACCATCTCCCGATAATAACCATGCTGAAAGGCCTTATCAAGCGGTACATCATATTCATCGATCAGAATAACCGTCTTCTGGTTAAAATGCTTATACAGAAGCTCTGAAAGCGTCTGCAGAGAGCCGTACAGTACATCATCACTCATCTGATAATGTCCATCTGCAAAAGCAGTCAACACTCTGTATTTTTCCCTGTCACGGTCCGATAAATTTGTGTCCTCTGCCAAAAAAGAAAACCGCTCTGCCTCCCTCGCAATGAGTTCGACCATCTGATATTTCGCTGTATCAAAATTCAATCCCTCTACGTTTTTTAATGAAAGAAAGATCACCGGGTACTTTCCCATATGTTCAGAACATATCTTTTCATTTGATGAAATATGGAGTCCATCAAAAAGCGACCGGTCCGTCCCGATTTCAAAAAAGTACTTTAGCATACTCATATTAAGTGTTTTTCCAAAACGGCGAGGACGGGTGAATAAATTGACTTCCCCCCAATTCGAAAAGAGCTGCTCGATCAGGCTCGTCTTATCGACATAGTAGAATCCATTTCGACGGATCTTTTCAAAATTATCGATGCCAATCGGCAGTTTTAAAAATTCATCCATGATATCAGCTCCTTCCGTTGCTTTATAGCTAATTACATCTTTATTTCCCGCTACAGCGCCGTCCCTCTCTTCGGCACAAACATCCCAGACATGTCCGTCCGTTCCAGTTTCAGCAGTCCGATCTTCTTCTCAATTCCGCCCGCATACCCGGTGAGGCTGCCGTTCGTTCCGACCACCCGGTGGCATGGAATCAGGATCGAGATTGGATTATGACCGACCGCGCCCCCAACAGCCTGGGCAGACATGGTCTTTTTCCCGGACATCTCAGCGACTTTCCTGCCGATCTCCCCGTAAGTCATGGTCTTTCCGTATGGGATCGTAAGCAGGATCTTCCAGACCTCTTTCCGGAATTCTGATCCATCCGGCGCCAGCGGCGGAAGAAACTTCGGATCTTTTCCTGCAAAATAAAGATCCAACCATTCTCTCGTCCGCTTCAAGACAGAGTTTTCCTTCTCCTCTGTCTCGTTCTCCTTTAACCCGGAAGCAAAATACTTCTGCCCCTCAAACCAGACTCCCTTTAATCCATCTTTATCCGCCGCCATATAGATCATTCCAAGCGGTGAATCATAGTGTGATACAAAGATCATATCCTCGTTCCTCCCAAATATATCCTCTGCAGCAGTCATTCCGCAGTTTCTTTACCTGTCACATGATTTCCAAGTTTCTGAATCTAACATACCACGTTCTCCCAAAACTTCTTTGCAAAAATGGAAATCTAATTTGCTCTCTTTCCAAGCCATACAGCCACCCCGAAATGCACCAGGCAGACCGCAGCTCCCAATACAAACACCCACTCCGGCCCAACAAACTTCCAGACAGCCCCTAAAAGCCCGGAAACCGTCACTGCCAGCACATGATCCACACTCAGGCCGAAGGACAGGTTCTCCATCACGTCCGCCGGAGAGTCGCTGAGTTTTTTCATCAACATTACATGGACCGCATTAAAATGATCTGCGATCATAATAAAAATATATGCCGTGAACGCAAAGATCTGCTCGACTCTCCCCGTAAACACACCGGACGTGATCCCATGGACCGCCCAGGCCGCATACAGAAAGATTGCCCCGATCGTCACACTCTCCAGAACAAGTCCCTTTTTCACACCATACCGGTCGAGAAATTTTCCGATCTGCGGAGCAATCATACTGCTGCCAAAATGCGCCGCGATTCCAAGAAGCGCCACCGTATCTGCCCCCATCGCAAGGAGCTCGATAATAATCCACGGTGCAAACACCAGACGCATCCGTTTCTGGAAACCATAAACCCCTGTAACGATATAATAAGGAATATATTTCTTCTTAAGCGGCAGTCCCTTTTTCTTCTCATCATGCTTTCGCACATCAAGGGCCGGAACCTCTCTTCTCAGTCTCCACAGGAAGAATAACGCCGCCGCAACGATCACAAGAGACACACAAAACGACGGAATGATCGCTCTGTCCGCCCGGAACCAGAACGCCCCATAGCGGAACCCGATAAATACAAGCAGAGATGCAGCCATAGACCCCATCGTCGCATATCCCCGGTATTTTCCAAGGAAGGTTCCCGTCTTCCCCTCATCCGCAAGATCCATCGCGATCGCGTCCCGGACCGGCATGACAATATGATCCCCGAGAGAATAGGTAAACACAAACAGCTGCATTAAGAGATACCCCGGAGATAAGAGTCCAAGGACAAACATTCCCACCGCGTACAGGCAGAAACTGATCATCGCTAACGTCAGATTTCCACATCCCGACAGCGCCGTGATCACAAACACTCCCACAACTCCCGGCAGCTCCCTCGGGATCTCCAAAAGCCCCCTCTGCACCGAGTCCACCTGATACACGCCCTTAAAATAGTTCGAGATAATGCTGCCGCCAAATCCGTTCGCAAACGTAAACAAAACAAAAGCGATCAAAAACAGCCGCCTTGCCCTCTCCTTCTTCATCTGTTCCGCCATGTTCATTTCCTCCATCCAGATATCTCTTTCTTCCTCGTAAAAACGTTATCTAACCCCAATTATAATACATATCTCTCATATGAACAAGTGTTCTTTCCCACAGTAACAACCAGATCATACATCCTCCAAGTCTATCCTTCCGCCTCCAATCCCCAGCGCAGGTCAGCCTCCGGAACCGGGTGCCTGATTTACAGGCCTGGCTTCCTCTTGGCTCGCAGGAAAATGCGTTGGAGGAAATGGGGCGCTTGTCTGAGCGAAGCGAGTTGCGTCCCATTTTCTCCGCCCTTAGCATTTTTCTGCAAGCATAGAGGAACCGCCTGGAAATCGACAGCACCAGGAGCCGGAGGCTGACCTGTGCGTACTTCTGCCAGGTTGACCCAACCTCCCTTTTCCCAACTCAGACCAACAAAAATACCGGAACAGCAGCCTCCCCGCCATCCCGGTATTTCTCAATTCCTATAAAATTCCCCCAGGAACCTACTCCCCGAGGTCCACCATCACATCAGAAACCTCAACCTTCTGATCGATCAGTCCACTCTCAAGCATCCAGTCGATGTTCTCCTGCCAGCACTCCTCCGTCTGTGTCAGGAACGGAACATCCTCCGTTTCCATAAGCGGCAGCAGAGTCTCACAGGATTTCTCCTCAACGCTCTGTGTCAGCGGGAAATTCTCCTCATTCTGGTTGTTCATGAGAATTGCGAGGCAGCCGTCCGGATCATTCTTGAAATCCTCAAAGCCCTTTGCAGATGCACGTAAAAAGCCCTTTAAGACCTCCGGCTCTTTCTCGATCATCTCATTATTTGCGAGGAACACTTCCTCATAATAATTCGGAATGCCATAACCGTTTGCCATGAAATAATTGACGTCAAAGCCCTCTTCCTCCAGCTGCGGAACCTCATGGTTCACAAGGCAGCCGATGGTGGCATCCACGTTACCTGTAGTCATGGAGCTCATCAGGTCAAATCCAACATCGATCAGGTTTACATCTGACGCGTCCGCGCCCACATACTCCATCATGGTCTTCACAATGGACTCACTGAGAGCTGTTCCGCCGTATCCAACCGTCTTTCCGACAAGATCGGACGGGCTTGTAATGTTCTTATCCTTCAAAGAAAGCACAATGCTTAACGGAGACTGCACGATCGCGCCGATGGACTTGATCTTCGTTCCCTGATTTGCAACTGCCTGGATCACATCCTGCTGATAATACATTCCGATCTCCGCCTTGCCTGCCGCTACAAGTGCCAGCGCGTCATTCGCATTCGCCGGGAAACGGACCTTCACATCAAGTCCCTCTTCCGCATAATATCCGCGCTCGATGGCAGTGTAGATAAAGGTGTGGATCGCGTTCGGATACCAGTCCAATACCACATTAACCTCACGGAGATCCTTTTTCTCATCAGAAGCTGCCGCTGTCTCTGCCGCGCTGCTGTTTTCCGCCGAAGCGGCTGCCGCTGCCGTCGTCTCCGCTGTCTTTGTCTCACTCTTACCGCATCCTGCAAGTACTGTCATACTGAAAGCCGCAGCCATCACCGCTGCAGCGATTCTCATTCCTTTTTTCATGTCATTTCCTTTCGTTATCAAACTCCTGATATTGTTTCTCACTCTGCCTGCCGGATTCAGAACTGGCTCTGACATCCATCCTCTCAGGCAATTTTTCTGTTCTTTATTCATTTCTCCAGTGAATGATCCGTTTTTCAAGCAGTGTGACCACCCAGACAGCCGCCATCGCCGCCACCGATAACAATAAGATCGGTGCGAACACTCCGGCTCCATCAAGCTGTGTCATCATTCTCCTGCTGAAATATCCAAGTCCACTCTGGGCTCCCAGCCATTCACCGATGGCCGCTCCGATGATCGATAACGGAACCGCCATCTTGATCGCCGAGAAAAAGCAGGGCAGGACCGCCGGAACCTTCAACTTCATAAAAATCTGGCGTTTATCCGCGCCAAAGGTAAAGAGCAGCTCTTCCATCTCCGTCTTCACCGACTTAAATCCGTCAAATACCGTGATCGTGATCGGGAAAAATGTGATCAGCACCGTCACAAGCACCTTGCTCCAGATCGTATATCCGAACCAGAGTACAAAAAGCGGCGCCAGAGCTGTCGTCGGGATCGTCTGGGACGCGATGATAAGCGGATAAAGTGCCTTTTCCGCTGTCTCGCTGGCATCCATCAAAATGGCCAGACCAAGACCGAGAATAATGGAGATCAGAAGTCCGATCCCCACCACCGACATGGTTGCCGGAAGGTGTGCCTTAAATAACGGGCCTCTAAGCTCCCAGAGCCGTACCACCACCTGGGTCGGTGACGGCAGGATATACGCCGCGTCGATCCCCATAGCCGCCGCCTGCCAGAAGATCAGCAGAACCGCCACCAGAATCGCCGCCGGAAGGTTTGTACTCAGAACATTATGGGTCTGTCCGCGCGAAGCCCCGGAAGGAACCCGCGCATGATCCTTCTTCATCTTCTTACTCATGCCGTCTCCTTCCTCAGCATGCCGATCAGATCCTCCTTCAGGGCCAGTATCTCCGGTTTCCGAAGCTCGTCCCTGGATCTCGGATATTCTGCCGGGACATCAATGGACCGCAGGTGGGTGATCGGTGATTCTTCAACGACCAGGATCCTGCTGGACAAAAAGACCGCTTCCTCCACATCGTGTGTGATAAAAAGGACTGTCTTTTTCTCCCTCTCCCACTGTTCTAAAAGCCATTCCCGCATGGAAATCCTCGTCAGGTAATCGAGGGCGGAAAACGGCTCATCGAGGAGCAGAAGGTCGGAACCCGTGAGCACCGTTCTCGCAAACGCCGCTCTCTGGCGCATGCCGCCGGAAAGCTCCTTCGGCGTCTTGTCACCCCAGTCCTTAAGACCAACAGATTCCAGCGCCGCGTCCGCCTTCTCTCTCATCTCCGTTTTCGAATATCCGCCCCGGATCTCCATCGGCAGCAGGAGATTCTCCCGCACGGTCCGCCACGGAAATAAAAGATCCTGCTGCGGCATGTATCCGCAGTAGTTTCTCTTCTTCTCAATGGACTCGCCATCCACCAGAATCTCGCCGGAAGCCGGCAGAAGAAGCTTGTTCACAAGCCGGAAGATCGTACTCTTACCACAGCCGGAAGCGCCGATGACGGACACGAATTCCCCGTCCTGTACATCGAAGGAGAGGTGGTCAATGATGGAGAAATCTTCCACATCATATTGAAAGATTACATTGTCAAATTTCAGCATCCTACTGCCTCATTTCCCATGCCATATCCCAGAATGCCGCCTCGTAGCGGGAACATGCTGTAAAGATGTCCACGAGATGCTGTTTCTGTTTCTCGGAATAATCCTCCGTCAGGCGGTTCATCAGGTCTGCCAGCACCTCATTGTCCTCGTGGTAGGAGTCGGACGCGTATCCGCTGACCCATTCCCCATAGAACTCATGCTTATCTGCAGCCGGATACTCCGCAAGAATCTTCTTTGCGATAAACTCATAGCTCAACGCACAGGAAAGGATCGCCGCCATGACCTCCGCCTCTCCTTCCTCGTAAGCGACACGAAGCATATAGGAGGTATAGGACAGATTATCAAGAGCGACCGTTGTCTGCTCCGCCTCCTCCTTCGCGATTCCGAGTCTCGTCATATACGCGCGGTGGATATCCATCTCACCGTCCAGGATCGAATGGGTATAACCCGCGAACAGGCGCATAGCATCGAGGTTTTTCGCCTTCGCCGTGCCAATGGAAAATACCTTTGTATAGTCAAGAAGATACAGATAATCCTGTATCATATAATATTTGAATTTTTCATGATCCAGACTGCCGTCCGCGATTCCCTTTACAAAAGGCGTCTCGTTATAACCGTCCCAGATCTCCTTTGTTGCCTCTAAAAGGCGTTCTGTCATCGTCATACGTGTTCCTCCGCAAATCCGTTTCCGCGGAAATCAAATCCGTGGTCCATCGGTCCGGATCCATGTCCGAGATCCAGCATGGCTGCCAGAGCTCCAGAGATGTAAGCCTTCGCGCGTTCCACCGCTGTATCGAGGTCATAGCCCTTCGCCAGATTGGAGGCGATGGCGCTCGATAAGGTACAGCCGGTTCCGTGGGTGTTCGGGTTGTCGATCCGCTTACCGTTGAACCAGCGGTAGCTGCCGTCGCGGTATAACAGGTCGTTGGCATCATTCAACTGATGACCGCCCTTGCAGAGGACCGCGCAGTGATAGGTCTCACTGATCTGTTTTGCCGCCGCGATCATGTCCTCGGCGGACTTTACTTCCATCCCTGATAAAACCTCTGTCTCCGGGATATTCGGGGTCAGGACCGCCGCCATCGGAAACAGGTATTCTTTTAATGTGCCGATGGCATCGTCGCTGATCAGCTTTGATCCGCTTGTCGCCACCATGACCGGGTCCACAACGATATTTTCTGCTTTGTGTTCATGAAGCTTCTTTGCGATCGACTTAATCAGTCCCGCGGAAGAAACCATTCCGATCTTTACCGCGTCCGGACGGATGTCCGTAAATACGCTGTCGATCTCCTGTTCCAGGAATTCCGGTGTTACCTCGAAAATTCCCTGGACGCCGGTCGTGTTCTGGGCCGTCAGTGCTGTGATCGCGCTCATTCCGTATACTCCGTTTGCGATCATCGTCTTTAAGTCGGCCTGGATGCCGGCGCCTCCGCTGGAATCGCTTCCAGCGATCGTTAATGCTGTCTTCATCATAAAAACTCCTTTCAGGCATCAATAACTTTTTATTAGGCGACGCAAGGTGGTGCCCCCAATGTGCCGCCGCGGAAATGTTTTCCGCTTAATCTATTCCAAAACCCAGAGGGAAAATTGCTGCTCTGTGAATTTAGAATTCATATTTTCAGGCAAGTAGTATTTTTCTTCTGGCTTATTGGCTTGTTTGAATGTAGTGTTTAAAAAATTATATTTTTTGAAATTATTGTAACTGTTCAGTAGGTCTGCGCACTTGCTGCGCTGACCGTAAGGAAACATAGGCTGGAAGGCAAAAATCCCATCAGCGAAGCTGATCTGGAATGGATTTTTGCATGTAACTATGAAGGTACTGAATAGTTACAACTCTTTTAAGTCTTATAAGATTTCTCTTACCGCCTCTTTCAGTTCTCTCGTCGCCTTCTCAATATCCTCTGCCGCGAAGATCGCGCTGACGACCGCAACACCATCCACGCCGGTTCCCTTAAGGGGCTCCAGACGGTCCTTATTGATTCCGCCGATGGCAACTACCGGGATATCCACCGCCTGACAGACCGCCGAAAGCGCCTCCGGTGTCACCGCTGTGGCGTCCTTTTTTGTTCCTGTCGGATACATTGCTCCGACACCGAGGTAATCCGCCCCGTGCTTTTTCGCAAGAAGCGCCTGCTCCACATTCTTACAGGAAACGCCGATGATCTTATCCGGTCCCAGCTTTTCCCTCACTTTCCCCGCTTCCATATCGCTCTGTCCCACATGAACGCCGTCCGCGTCCACCTTAAGGGCGATATCCACATTGTCATTGATCACAAAGGGAACATGATATTCGGCACAGAGCTTCTTGATCTTCTTCGCCTCTTCCAGAAATTTCTCTTCATCCAGCTCTTTTTCCCTCAGCTGAACGAATGTCGCGCCGCCCTTTAAAGCCTTTTCCACCTGACTCTCCAGAGTCTCACCATTTAACCACGCACGGTCCGTCACCGCGTAGAGCAGCATGTCTTCCGGTCTGCAGTTCATATCTTCTACCTCCTAAAAATTTCCTGTTACTAAAAAAGGAGACACCCGCAGGTATCTCCACTTCTACTCTTTCTCTTCAGCAGCTTCCTACGTTGGCATGATCCAAATCAGGTATACGGGTCTTGGCGATGCAGCCAACTCTCAGCCTGATCCGTCAGGCTCCCCGGTCTGTTTATTTTCTTTTTTCTGACAAGATTTACTATATACTTTCCGAGCGGAAAAGTCAAGTTTGCACCCGGTTTCGTACATGATTTCAAGACTGCGAATTTTACATGGATCCATCGATATTATTCATGTATTCTGTGCAGCCTGCTTACAGCCCTGTGTTCCCCGCCACCGCTTTTTCCCGGCGGACCCTTCAGAAATTTCCTCTCTTGCCTTTTTCCATCTCCTGTGCTACAATCCAAATCGGTTAACGGAATGCAGCATGAGGGGGAGCGCCCTGGTGCTGCGATCAATTCAATCACTTGATGACGAAGACCAGATTGCGAGGGAGCCCGTGTTCCGGGCTGAGAGGATCCCAGAAAGGATCGACCGCCCCATGCCGCGGATCCATGTCCGCGGCTTGTCAGCATTCTGCATGAAAGTCATTTTTACGGCATGCTGCAGAAGGCATGCCTTTTTCTTTATCCGCCTGTTTCTTCAGGATCCATGATTGCTGAACGTGTTCTGTTTCATTTTATCCGGAACGATCACGCTCTCACAGGATCCTGACCATTGGCGGATATTGAAACTATTTCACCGTATTTCCCGGTGTCCCATTCTTTCAGCAGAAAATATATTCTGCCCTGACGGGCTATGGAGGTATTATTATGAGAAAATTTGTTGTACCGGCTCTCTCCCTGGCGCTCTGCCTCGGACTCACCACAGGATGTTCCTCTTCTAAGACAGACGCGGCAGCGGCTTCCACGGAAGAGACAACAGCTGCCGCATCCGCAGAAAGCGCTGCTGAGACGACTGCTTCCGCTGAGACGAAATCCATCGATTCCTTGAAGATCGCGTTCTCCCCGTACGCGGATGCAGACACGATCACCACAGCCACAGAGCCGTTAGAAAACCTTTTAAAAGAGACACTGCTTGAAAAAGGCTACGATGTCAAAGACATCGACATGACCGTCGGAACAAGCTACACCGCTGTCGGCGAGGCATTGAGCGCAGGAAGCGCTGATATCGGCTTCATCTCCGGCGGAAACTATGTCCTGTTCTCCGATGACTGCGACGTTCTCCTCACAGCTCTCCGCTACGCCATCAACAAGGACTCCGAGGATCCGAAGGAATGGAACGACGGCACCATTGAAGAGAATACCGACGCCATGAGCACCTACTACCGCTCTGTGATCCTCGCAGGACCGAGCGAAAAGGGACAGGAACTTCTCGCAAAGGTCAACAACGGCGAGGAACTCACCTGGGATGACTTAAACAGTGCCACATGGGCAGTCATGGGTCCGACCTCCGCGTCCGGGTACATTTACCCGTCCTTATGGTTAAACGAGCGCTACGGAAAGACCATCGCTGACCTCGCGAACGCGGTCCAGTCCGATTCCTACACCACCTCCCTCGCCCGCCTCGCCTCCGGACAGGCAGACCTCATGGTCTCCTACGGCCATATCCGCACAAAATATGCGCCGGACTGGAAAGAGAAATTCGGCGGCACCGATGATATGGTAAAGCAGACAGGCATCATCGGCGTCACAGAGGGAATCTACAACGATATGATCGCATACAGCAAAACTTCCGAGCTCATGCAGGACGCTGACTTCCGTCAGGCTCTCGGTGATTCCTTCATCGAGATCGCAGGAACCGATGAAGGCAAAGACATCATCAAAGTCTTCAGTCAGGTTGGCTACGAGTGGGGCGATGACGCGAACTATGACGGAGAACGCGCCGCACAGGAAATGCTGAAAGCTATGAACTAAACAGGTTCCATTTTTTTACTGAATCATTATTTGTAAGGCAGGTATCTTCATGGAAATCGTTCTTCAGAACGTCGGAAAACAATTTAAAAACGGGACCCGCGCCCTGGATCATGTGACGTTCACCGTCCCCCAGGGCGAGTTCGTCTCCGTGATTGGTCCGTCCGGAGCCGGAAAAACCACACTGTTCCGGATCTTAAACGGCATGGAGACGCCGGGGGACGGGGCTGTCCTTTTTGATGGCTTCAGCATAGCGTCCATGTCCGGAACCGCCAGAAAGAATGTGAAGAGATCCATCGGCACCATCTACCAGGATTTCTGTCTCGTGGAAAATTCCACCTGCCTTGCAAATGTGCTCACCGCCTGTCTGCCGGATATGGGATTTTTCCCGGCTGTGTTCGGAGTTTACGGGAAAGAGCGGCGGGCAGAAGCCCTGAAGTTTCTTGACCGCGTGGGACTCTCCGAGAAGGCGGAGGAACCAGTAAAAAATCTCTCCGGCGGGCAGAAACAGCGCGCCGCCATCGCGAGAGCCCTCATGCGTCATCCGAAGGTTCTCTTGGCCGACGAGCCCGCCGCGTCCCTGGACCCGGTCACCGGGCGGCAGATCCTGACACTTTTAAAGGAGATCCAGAAGAAAGACGGCGTCACGATTCTTATGAACAGCCATAATCTGGAATTCTCCCAGGAGTTTTCCGACCGGATCATCGGACTGAAGGATGGAAATGTGGTTTTTGATGGAACGCCATCAGAAATGAATGAGGAAATCCTGAGAAACATTTATCTCAGTCTCGAAGACCCCCACCTGTCTTAGGTGATGAATAATAGAACTCTGCTATTTATGCGTTTATCCGTCCCAACGGATCCTTGCAGAGAAACATTTCAGAGGAGGAAGCAATCCATGTACAGAAACCGAAAAAAATATATAAAACCTGCCGGCTGGATCCTCTTCCTTCTCTGCTTTTACGCCGCCGCGTCCTTCACCGGATGCGATCCGGCTCTTTTTGTTTCAAGGAGCTCCCATCTTTCAGATCTGGCGGCCGACATGATTCGGCCGGATCTCTCCTTTTTTCCGAAGATCCTGCTGCCGCTCTTTTACACAGTCCAGATGTCCGTGACCGGTACTGTGACCGGATCCGCACTGGCGCTGATCGTTTCCCCTTTCGGCGCCGTATCCCTGCATTTTCCGTCATGGGCAAGGCGTTTTCTGCGTCTCCTGATCCAGGTACTCCGGTCTTTTCCGGCGCTGATCCTGGCGCTCGCCGCGACCTTTCTCTTCGGACTCGGAACCTTTGCGGGAACCTTCGCCATCACGCTCTACACCTTCGCGATCATGACAAAGCTCACCTACGAGGATGCAGAACACGCGGACACCGCTCCGTATCAGGCCCTTATCTCTATGGGCTGCGCCCGTTTCCCGGCATTTATCCATGCCGTCCTGCCAGAGATTTTGCCCGCGTTTCTGACAAACGCTCTGTACCTCTTTGAGACGAATGTGCGGCACAGTTCCATTCTCGGATACGTTGGAGCAGGCGGGATCGGCCTGATTTTAAATGAGAAGATCTCCTGGCGGGAATTCCACAAAGTCGGAACGATTTTGCTGCTGCTCTTTCTCACGGTCTGTGTCATCGAATCCGCAAACCGGTATTTTACGTCGGTAATCCACAGCGGACAGATTGCAGAACTTTTTTCAGGCAGAAAAGACTTGTCCAAAAAGGCCCGTATCTCTGGACGGATAATCCTTTTCGGTTTTGCAGTGCTCTTCCTCTTCTGCCTCGCGACACAGACTCCGCCGGATTTTTCAAGAACAAGTGCCGCGGCATTAAAAAGTATGGCAGCCGGACTCACACATCCGGACTGGATCTTCTTTTTCTCCGCAGAGAAAGACGGGCTTGGCTACCTTATCCTTGAAACCATCTGCATTGCCATTGTCGGAACAGCCATCGGTGCTTTTCTTGCCGCACCTCTCGCCTTTCTCAACACAAGACGCTTTGTCCCGGCACCGGCCGCTTTTTTCTTTAACCTGATCATCATGGCGATCCGGTCGATCCCGTTTCTGATCTATGGTCTGATCTTTATCCGGGTCTCCGGTCCCGGCGCCTTCACAGGTGTCCTGACGTTAGCAGTCTGCAGCATCGGACTTCTCACAAAGCGCTTCACCGAGTGTCTGGAGGCCATTGATCCCGGCCCGTACCGGGCGCTCCTCGCCATGGGTGTCCACCCGGTTCCAGCCGTCTTCCACAGCGTTCTCCCGCAGATCGCCCCGGCATTCTGCTCCGCCGTTCTCTACCGTTTTGACGTCAATATCCGCGAGGCGTCCGTTCTCGGACTCGTGGGCGCAGGCGGGATCGGCGCACCGCTTATCTTCGCGATGAACCAGTATGACTGGAATAAGGCTGGTGCGATCCTTTTGGGACTGATTCTGCTTGTGTGGGGTGTGGATATTCTGTCTTCACGCAGATAAAATAAATCCCTGCTCTTTCATCTCTTTTTAGGACTGTTTCCAGAAATTCCATTCTGCCCAGGAATGTACATTCTACGACTGACGGTCAGCATAAACTACATAGATTTTGTAAATAGTAAAAAGACCTTTTGACACAAAATAACCAACGATGTCAAAAGGTCTTTTATTCATTTTTGACCCGGACAAACAGGCCATCAGCCGCCTGTCCTCAAATTCAGTATTTTACCGATTATTTATCCGGATGCGCCGTCTCAGCTCGTCGGTTTCACCCATTCTGTCCCGCCTGTCGACGCAGCAACAGGTTTCAATCCCTGTTTTTCTACAAATTGATGGAGCATCCCCGCAGTCTCAGCGCGGGTAACAGTGCCCTTCAGATCAGGAAGATCGCTGCCGGCTGCCATGCCACTCTGTGTGGTATCATAACCCTTAAGCTGTGCGTAGCGATAAAAGATCGATGCAAGCTGTTCGCGCGTAACAGGATCATCCGGACCAAATTTCTTGTCGTCAAAATCTCCCATAATACCGTTTTGCTGTGCCCAGGTTACCGCATCGTAAAACCCTACGGTACCGGGACCGTACTCAACATCCGTAAAGTGGTTCTTTCCCTCAATGGCAGGGCTGCCCGCCATACGGTAGAAGATCACCGCGATCTGGGCACGGGTGATATTGGTGTTCGGTGCAAATGTCACCGCACTGGTGCCTGACATCAATCCCTTTTCATAGACAAACATCACATCCTTATAAAACCGATCATTTCCATACATATCCGTAAATGGATTCGCCCCTGCGTTTGGATCGCTCTTTATCCACCCAGCGTAAACCGTCCTGTTTCCGATCATCCTGAGTTCCGTGATCCTCTGTGTCAATGCCTGATCGGAATACCAGCCGGTAAAATCATAACCCTCACGGGTCGGTATATGATCGGAAAGTCTGATCATCTTACCGTAGGTTCCCCCGATTGTACTTATGCCGCCGCCACCGTTCGCATGAAAGTTCAGCGTATAGCTGGAGGTATCGCCGCTGCTGCCGGAACTGCTGCTGTCCTTTTTCGGGATCGTCGGGGTCGTTGGAATCGTCGGGGTTGTCGGGATTGTCGGTGTCGTCGGGATTGTCGGTGTCGTCGGTGTCGTCGGTGTTGTCGGGGTCGTCGGGGTCGTCGGGGTCGTCGGGGTCGTCGGGGTCGTCGGGGACGCCGGATCCTTCGGTACCACCTGTCCTGTTGCAATTCTGATACCACAGCCCTTACAATAGGTATCCCCCGTATAGCCATCTGCGCTGGCGGTGGCCTCAACTCTGCCGCGCACCTCGGTGCCGCCCGTGTGGTGATCTGGATTCAGCTCCCCATAAGCCGCGCCGCAGACAGAACACACCGCCTGGTCTTTGCAGGTGGCTGTTCCGCCGGAGTGATCCTCCCTGACATCCTCTGCCTCACAGCGGGAACATTTCTTCCAGTGCTGGATTTCATTATGCTGCTGCACGCTGAAATCATGACTCAGCGCATTCATCGTTTCTGATTTTGTTGCGGAGCAGACTGTGCAGGTATAGGTTTTCTGACCTGCGCTTGTACAGGTAGGCTGTATTGTCACTTTGCCGCTATCCCACTCATGTGTTGATTCTTGACCGATGACATTACAGTTTGAGCATTTCTTCCAATGTTTGTCGGCATCGCTCTGCCATTCGCCCCATGCGTGAATACACACAACCGGATTTTCCGGCCCCGGTATCACGATCACAAGTCTCCAGCTGGCATAAAGCACCACATTCTCCGTAACATGAAAGGTCTCTCCCGGGCAGCCCGCTTTCTCTCCCTCAGGATTATCCAGCGCCCAGTAATCAAGGATCGCTGATTGATATGTAAAACCAGACTCCGGAAGAACGTAATCCCCGGATATGCCTTCCACTGACTCCATATACCCCGGTGCTCCGTCTCCATCAAAAGAGACCGTGTAAGTTTCGCCCTTTACCTTCCAATTTTTCCATGCAGCTTCAAATTTTTCTTTATACGCGTCAGGAACATATATCGTCAGATTCTCCGGCCATGATTCACCGGGCCGATAAGGCAGATAAAATGCCAATGACAACTCTGCTTCATCCGGATCTTTCCAATGGGTGTGAACTTGCCCAAGTTGCGGGCAATCATAAAATGCGAAGCCCCTCACATCTTTGACACTATTGGGAATATCAATCTGCCTGAGGGTGTTACAGCCCTGAAAAGCGGCAATCCCTATTGTTTTGACTGTTTTTGGAATTTGCACCTCGCTGAGTGCTATGCATCCACTAAATGCATGTTCTCCAATCGTTGTCACGCCTTCCTCTATGACCACCTTGTCAATCTTAGACTTTTTGTCCTCCCAGGGACACCTTTTACCGGAACTATTTCTATCAAAATCAGGCATTTCCCCTTTACCGGATATCGTAATGGTCTTATTGTCTCTGCTGATCGTCCATTTAATATCTGTGCCGAGGATAGGATTCTGGATGTCAGGAAACGGTCCATACAGCACAGCCGCAACCTTCAGATAGCGTGCGATATCAAGTATGACCGAGTCTTCAACGGAAAGCTGTATCATTGCGTCCTCAACAGCTTTAAACTGAAGCCTTACCTCCTCGAGGTTATCGTTATTGATATCTGTTACGTCCGGCAAAGCATCGATCATCCCCTGTGCGCGATCGATAGAAGAGACTTTCCGCGCATTGGACCGGGTGGCGATCGCTTTATTTTTCATAAGCGCTTTCGCAGCTATTGGAGTGCTTTCGCTGTCATATTGACAATTTAATTCTTTTGTGATGCAGCCGCTTTCCTCACTGCATACATGGCCGCACTCGGTGGGCTCCACCGCATCAGATGGGGTGACCACTTGTTCCGTTGTATCCTTCTGCGGGTAGCATTCCGGCGTATGTTTATGGACACATGTTTCCGTCCACGTATAACATTCCCGGGTATGCTCATGACTGCCCGCCCCTTTTCTCATTTCTGCCGCCAATACAGGCACAGAAACCAAAGAGAGCATCATACAGATACCGAGCAGTGCCGCATAGATCCGTTCTCTTTGTTTCTTTTGTTTTTCTGGCTTTCTCATTGATTTTCCCCCCATTTCCATGGTGTCTGTTTCTTTTTTCTGAACTTGATATATAAAACAGTGAGCACAACTGCCGCGGTAAAGGAAATGACCGCTTCCAGCACATATCCGCCCACACCCTCATGCAGCAGGATCGCCCCGTACATTCCCGCGGCATCCATCGGCTGGCTCTGCACCGTACCTACCGTTCCCAGAAGAGACAAAAACAGCAGAGCGCACAGTACAGACAGACTGCGAATGCTTCGCCGCGCCTGTCGGCGGCGATATTCCGCTATCCGCTCTTTTGCCAGCGCAACACGCTTTTGTGTATCGTACATGCACACAAAACCTCCTTTCTGAAAACTCAGCTTAAGGGTCTTTCACTTATATAGGTACAAAAATCCGGAAAAACTCTCACCCGGGAAGCAGATTTTTCAAAAAAAATGAGAGCTGCGTAAAAACAGCTCCCAAAAATCACAAAATAAAGTTATATTACGGTGTCAGACGGCGGGCAATCAGCTTTCCCGCTGCCAAAATCACTACAGGCAGAAGATAGGCAATATACTGCACTGCGCCGCCGTAAGCGATCAGCAGATTATAGATTGCGTGAAGCGTGATCGCTGCTCCCAGCAGACCGCAGGTTCCGGCAATCTTCAGCCAGGTCCGCTGCCACACATACGCGAGACCTCCGCCTACAATGGCTCCGCAGATCACATGCATCGCTCCTGTTCCGATCCCCCGGAAAAAAATAAAGGAAAAATGTCCGGCTCCATTTTGGATCAGATAGCAGATATTTTCAAAAGTGGCAAAAGAAAGGGCGACCATCACGGCAGTAATTCTGATCTGTTCCGCTTTCGGTTCAAATATCAGAAGGTAAAAAAGCAGCGGCAGAAGCTTCATGACTTCCTCCACCACCGGGGCAATCTCCGCAGTGGCGGCAAGGTTATCCGCACCATAAAGCGCGGCGAAAAAGGTATTGATATAAGCGGAAAGCAGACATGCCCCCATTCCCGCAAGGCAGAACAGAAAGAATTTTGTCTGCCGTTTTCCCATGCACAGGGCGGCGATCAGTAACGGTGATGCCATACAGATAAAAACATTTTCAATATACGTCATTCCTGCACCACCCTTCCCGTTACCGGCAGCAAAGCGAAAAGGCAGCCCGCCAGCAAAAGATCAAACCAGCAGTATGGGCTGAAAATGGAATCTCCCGGCCAGAAGCAGCCGGAAGTCCAGAGAGCATATTCTAATGTCGCATAGCACAGTACCCAGATATGAAAATATTTCATATTATGCGCAGCTCCCCTCTGCCTTCTGGCATAGACAAGCCCCCGGATAGAAGAATAGGAAACAACGATCATCATACCGCACCAGAGCAGATTGGAGAGGATATCTCCAAAGGTGCAGTAAAATATACACAGCGGAACACCGATCAGGACAGCACTTAAGGCCTTCCTGCACGGAAATCTCCGTTCCTCTGCCGAAGAAAGCGTGTATTGCAGCATGGAAAGGAAAATGACACTTGCTATCCAGCCGAACTCTGACACATAAAAGACCTGCGGCGTTTTGGAAAATAAGAGCAGATACATCGTCCAGTAGAGAGATCCAAGGAAGAAACAGCCATAAAAGCAGGTCAGCAGGAAATACTCCTGTTTCCGGCTTTTCAGATACCGGATACCACTCAGGCCAAAGCCCAGCAGGGTAACCGCGGCCTGCAAAAGGTTACTGACAACTTCCATCTGCATTTTCCCCCTTTTGCTCCCCTGTCTGTTCTTCTTCGTTCAGTCTGCGGATGCGGAAACATAAAACCGTCACGCACACGCCGAGGACAAAAGCGAGCAGTCCGACCACGATATATCCAGGTGCAGAGCTGCCGCCCAACATCGTCGCAGTTGTTTCAAAGTTAGAGGCAGTTCCCATCTCGATCCGGCTGACAATATCAGGCATGGAAAGGGAAACACCTACGATCACTGCAAGGCATGCGGCCACGCAGCAAACTGCGGCAGCCCATTCTCTCCGCAGTCTTTTTTTGTATTCTTTTTCCGCAATACGACGTTTTACTTCCGCGATCCGTTCCTCATTACTTCGCATTGGTAATTCCCTCCCGCTCCAGTAATCCGCGCAAGCGCGCTTTTCCCCGGTATACCATATTGGTGATCTGCTTCTCACTTTTTCCCATGACCTCGGCAGCCTGCTGGTAGCTCATTCCTTCAAAATATGTCAGATAAAGAGCTTCCCGATAATCCGGTTTTAACTCGTCCATGCAGAAGTGCAGAATCTGATCCCGTTCCCTGGTCCGGATAACCTCCTCCACCAGCGTCTTTCCATCCGGCTCTTCTGTCAGGTCATCAAGGCTGAAGAAAAGCCGACGTCTGCTTTTGTGGCGCAGAGCCATGTGCCGCGCTGCTTTATACAGGTAGGCCTTAAGACCACCGTCCCTGATGCGCGGCTTTTTTGTGAACAGATAGGAAAAGACTTCGATCATCAGGTCCTCCGCCTCGTGGACATCATGCAGATAGCCATTGATGTACAGGGTCAGCGGGTTACCGTATTTTCTCATTAAAGCCTCAAGTCCTGCTTCATCGCCGCGCAGATACTGTCTGTAAAGTTCTTCATCAATGACCATGCTGTTCATTTCCTTCTGTCTGAAATACTATACACAGTATATGTGGGCTTCGCCATAATTTCAAGTTCTATTTTACTTCAAACTTCGCCCCGCGCTCCAGATTCTCACCATCCATATGATAGATCGCGTCGATAATATAATTCCGGTACGTTGCGTTCCCGTCCTGCGGTGTCAGCCGTTTATGGGCAATCTCCCCCGCGAGTCCCATGGCGCAGACTGCCGCTGCTGCCGCCTCAAGCGGATGATCTTTATTTGCAGTCACAAATGCGGCTGTAAGAGCAGAAAGCTGACAGCCGGTTCCCGTGATGGAGGACATCATCGGATGGCCATTGTAGATGCAGTACGCTTTTTTTGCGTCCGCCACAATATCAATAGCGCCTGTGACCGCGATCACAGCCCCTGTCCTCTCCGCGAATTTCTTCACGAATGCCACCGCCTCATCAAGGTTATCTTCGGTTACACGGTCTGCGATATCCGCATCCACGCCCTTTGTGGTCCCTGTTCCCACCGCAAGCGTCTTGATCTCAGAGATATTTCCGCGGATCACGGTGAATTTTACCGCTTTTAAGAGTTCGTTTGCCGTCGCTGTCCGGAGTGTCGATGCACCGACGCCCACCGGATCCAGCACTGCCGGATGTCCCAGCTCATTAGCCCGCGCTCCCGCGATCTTCATAGACTCGATGGTACGGCTGTTCAGCGTACCGATATTGATATTGAGGCCTGCGCAGATCGTCTGGATCTCCGCGACCTCCTCTTTATCGTCCGCCATGATCGGGGAAGCCCCGCAGGCCAGAACCATATTTGCGCAGTCATTCACCGTCACATAGTTCGTAATATTGTGGATCAGCGGGCTCTTCTCCCGCACCTGATCAAACATCTGTTTTAACATGCTTCTCTCTCCTCTACTGTCCCATTGCTTCCTGCATACCTGCAAGGATATTGGCTTTCTTTAAGCTGTAGATCAGTACACCGCTGATCACTGCACCTCCGGCAGTTGAAATAAGGAACGGGATCACATATGCGTAAAATGCCAGACCTGCCGCGCTCTTTCCCATAAGGAAGATCGCTACCGGATAGGCCGTGAGTCCGCCAAGAACCGATATTCCGAATACCTCACCGATCAGTGTCGCCGGAATATTCTGTGTCTTCTGATACACAAGTCCGCAGATCAGCGCGCCGAACATACTTCCCGGAAACGCCATGAGGCTTCCAAGGCCCAGAAGATTCCGGATCAGCGCAGCCGCGAACGCTGCGCCCAGTCCGTATCCCGGTCCTAAGAGGACTGCACAGAGAATATTCACCATATGCTGTACCGGGGAACACTTGCTCCCGAATACCGGGAATGAAAATAAGCTTCCTGCCACTGCGACAGCACAGAAAACGGCTGCCACCGCTAATTTTTTCGTATTTGTCTGTTTCATGTTTTATTCCGCGTGACCGGTCCTTCCTTCGGACCGTCACACATTCCTCCTTTGAAAATTTTACGCAGCCGCAAAGCTTCCCTGTGCAGCCGCGTTTTAAGGAAACGTCTGTACGACAACAGCGCTTCCACAAGCGAAGTACCATGTACTCCACATAAAAATGTACAGTTCCCCTCTCCGGATCACTGTATGGAAGGCGGTCGATGCTTACTGGCATCCTCTCACGCCGGAACACGGCTTCCCATCGCTGATCTCATACAAGGCCCAGGGCGCTCCCCCTCGGCCCGCCGCCTGCTGGCGGATCCCGTTTCCTCCTTTCTCAAAGTTTAAGTCAGACGACAGCAAAACAGGAGACACCCCTCGCGGCATGTCCCCTGTAAAAATTCATATCATGACTTCCTACGGCGGCATTATCCGCATCAGGTTAAAGGGTCGAAGTTCGATCACTTCCTCTCAGCCCGCCAACGAGCTCCCCTGTTTTTTGTAAGACTTATTATAGCGCATCTTTGAAAATTTGCAAGTAAAGAATTTCCTATTTTTCTTCTTCCTTCTTTGTCCGCACGTCCTGATCCATCTGAGCTTTCGCCTTTCTCGCAACCTTCCCGGCTGTGCTCATCGTACTGCCCCGGACGATCATTCCATTCCCAAAACGCCTGCGGATATCGTCGAACGCCTCATCTGCTTTCTTCTGTTTTTCCCGCTCCTCAGGATTCTCAAACAAGGAGATCTGTCTGAAATCATCCGTTGTCAGATCCGTCAGCGCCATCCCGATCAGCCGCAGCGGCTCACATTTCCAACATTCATACAGCAGCTTTTTCACCTGCGCAAAGATCTCCTCCGTCACATCCGTCGGATCCTCAAACGCTCTCTGATGTGACCTTGTCTTGAAATCCAGTGTCCGGTAGGTCACCGCCACACAGCTGCACTTTTTCCCGTCCCTGCGCATCCTTGCAGCCACCACATCACACTGGGCAAGCAGAAGCGCCAGTGCCTGCTCGTATGTTACAAGATCCTCTTCCACGGTCGTCTCCGCGCTGTAGCCCTTCGCTTCCTCCCGCTCTGCCCGTACCGGGGAATCATCGATTCCGTTGGCGTACCGGTAAAGCTGGTGCCCGGCCTTTTCTCCCAGAATCCGCTTAAGCTCAGCTTCCCCGCTCCGCGCCATATCGCCGATGGTCTTAATTCCTTCCTGTAAAAGTCTCTGCTCCGATGCCTTTCCAAGAAACAGAAGGTCCCGCACCGGAAGCGGCCACATTTTTTCCGGGATTTCAGACGGAAACAGCGTATGTACCTTATCCGGCTTTTCAAAATCCGATGCCATCTTCGCTAACAGCTTATTCGTTCCGATCCCGACATTCACCGTAAATCCCAGCTCGTCCCGGATCTTATCCTTGATCTCGTGGGCCACCGCCACCGGATCCGGATAGATCAGATGGGTACCGGTCATGTCGAGAAACACCTCGTCAATAGAGAACGACTCCATCGCTGGCGCATAGGACGCGCAGATCTCCTTAAACGCATGGGAACACCTCTGATACAGCGCAAAATCCCCCGGCACGCACACGAGATTTGGACATTTCCGCAGTGCCAGGGCCACAGGTTCCCCTGTCGTCACCCCGTATTTTTTCGCCGGGATCGATTTCGCCACAACGATACTGCGCCTTAACTTCGGATCCCCACCGATACAGGACGGGATCTCCCGAAGATCCGGCAATCCCTCTTTTACGCGCTTCGCCGCCTCCCAGGAGAGGAAGGCACTGTTCACATCCACATGAAATATCAATCGTTCCATACTGTTTTCCTCATACCAGAACTTTCCAGGACTTCCGTCTCCTCCATTCGTCCCGGCACTGCAATGTAAACCTTTCTATATCATGCCTCAAATCATCCTGCCGAACTGCCTGCTCACACGCTTTTTTCTCTCATGATCCAGAAAAACGTACATGTAAATATAATTCCCTTCACGATCGACGTGGACGTAAGTGCCCACCAGATTCCGTCAAGCCCCATGATACCGCTTAAGATAACCGCAAGCGGGATTCTGGCACTCGTAAGCACAATACTGATCACGCTGCAGAGTCTCGTTCTTCCGAGTCCCGACAGTGCTCCGATCGTCGTCAGTTCCACGCACATAAATGCCTCGCTGAATCCAATGATCACGAGATAGCCCACAGCTGTCGCAACCGCCTTTGGCTCATGGAAGAAGATATCTGCAATCGTATTTGGGAAGCAGATAAATACGGCGGAGACCAGCACTCCCCAGATTCCGACCGTCCATAGGGATACCTGATATCCTTTCCGGACACGTTCTCTCTCCCCTGCCCCATAGTTCTGAGCCACAAATGCGTTAAGCGCCGCCGCAAAACCATCCGCAGTATTCCAGGAGATCGATTCGATCTGACCGCCGACTCTCTGCGTTGCCACTGCCTCCGCGCCGTATCCGGATACCATTCGCGTTAAGATCATGGAAATTCCGCAGTACGCCATGCCCTGCAGAGCAGTGGGAATTCCGATCCTGCAGATTCCCCTTAAAAATTCAGCCGGAATCTTCGCAAAGAGCCGGGTTCCTTTTAACACATTCTCCTTCTTCCGCGCAATAATCCCAAGAATCATGATACTCATCACAATCGCCTGAGCCGTCACCGTAGCAATCGCCGCCCCGGTTACACCAAGTCTCGGAAACGGTCCCGGTCCTAGGATCAGAACCGGATCCAGGATCATGTTTGTCACAAGTCCGATCAGATTTGCCATAAACGGCGTTTTTGAGTCTCCCTGGGCCGTATAGAGTCCCGTGAGTGTCAATGTCAAAAACGAAAATACGATCAGTCCACAGGCAATCTTAGTGTAGGACAGTGCTGCCGCATGTGCCTCCGCATCCTCAAGTTTAAAAAATCCCACCATCTGATTGACAAATATGAGACAGAGGACCGCATACGCGATTCCCATTGCCGCTGAAAGCTGTACTGCCGCCTGGGCAAATCCGTGGGCTTTTTCCCGGTCCCCGCGCCCGATACACTGTGCCACCTGAACCTGTCCGCCCATTCTCGCCATGGACGCCAGCCCCTGCGAAAGCCAGGTAAACATTCCCCCGACACCGACTCCCGCCACTGCCTTTGATCCCAGAAGACCGATCCACGCCATGTCCGTAATGTTGTAAAGCGTCCCCAGAAACGCCGATGCCATGATCGGGACAGCGAGCTTCACCAGGGTCTTCATAATAGGCCCCTTCGTTAAATTACCTTCCATACCCCAAAATCCCTCATAAATTTTATTTTTGATTGTCCAGTATTTCTATTATAGCTGTTTTCTTCTACGATGCAAATATATCTTTCCCATGTTTCCATTGTACTACATATTCTTTTTCGGTGCAAACATTTGTTCGCTTTTCTGTAAAAAATATTTTACCATTATTTTACACACCACAGCTCCTGATTTTACACCGCCCCACTATGATACATGTGTGGATTTCTATCCACCAAAGACTCTATGATAAAAAGAAAAGAGGAATAAAAATGACTTATAAGACAATCGTGATCGATCATGCCCCAAAGGCGAAGAAGTTAGCCGCAGAAATCGAAAATAAAGCAAACGAGCTGGCAAAAGAAGGCTGGGAACTTGTCACCTTCTCCACTGTCGTTTCCAGAAAAGCGATTTTAGTTTTCCGCACACAGAATGAGCTTCCTGAAGAACTGAAAGAACCGGAAAAAGTGAAAAAGAATAAAAAGACCCCAGAGGTAGAAACCACCGGTGAAAAGGAATGAAACAGGCCATCATCGACATCGGCTCCAACTCCATCAGGCTGACACTCTATGAGACTGAAGCCGGCCACTTTAAGACCCTGTTCCGCGAAAAGATCATGGCCGGACTTGCCGGATATGTGGAAAACAAGGTGCTGAGCGCCGCAGGAATCGAGTGTGCCTGTTCAGCACTTCTGGACTTTCAGAGCATCCTGCAGACCTTAAAGATCGACAATATCTGCGTCTTCGCCACCGCATCGCTCCGAAACATCTCCAACACAGAACAGGCTCTCGCCATCATCCACTCGGCGACTGGCTATTCCGTGGAAGTCTTAAGCGGTGAAGAAGAAGCACTTCTGGGCTACACCGGTGCCATGCAGGAACTCCACCTGGCAGGCGGCGCCTTCCTCGACATCGGCGGCGCCAGCACAGAGATCGTCACCTTCCATGATGGAACTCCGGTCGATTTCACCAGCTTTCCGATCGGCTCCTTAAGCCTGTACCGCCGCTGCGTGAAAAAGATCCTGCCCGGAACCGGCTCCCTCGAGAGACTGCATCTCGCGATCTCCGAGACCATCGATCTCGGTCCCGGAACCATTCCCCCACAGCCGCTGATCGTCGGTGTCGGCGGAACCGCCCGGGCAACACTCCGAATGATCCAGTACTACTACGGCATCTCCGATACCTGCCACAGCATCACTGCCGACCAGCTGAATGGACTCTGTGACTTTCTCACCAGCGGTCAAAAAGCCGCCAGCGACCTGATCCTCCAGCTTGAAGCCGACCGTATCCACACCCTGGTCCCTGGACTTTTAATTCTGCAGCATGTCTTCCATCTTTTTCAGGCACAGCAGATGGTCGTCAGCAAGTATGGGGTGCGGGAAGGGTATTTGTGTGAGAGGGTATTGAAACAGGCTACCTAATGGGCTATCTCCATGGGGCTGTCGCACTAACGTGCGGCAGCTCATTTCATATTCCCAACACAAAACGCCGAGCTTCGAAAAGCCCGGCGTTCGTGGTATAATCAGTTTATGCGACTAAACAAAATAATACAGAGAGATTATACCTCTTTTTCTCTGTATTATCAAATCAAACTTCCGC
>Ga0129311_1000757_pt1 | contig 25883 bp, 19 predicted proteins | sample Go1ome_FD_94435 | JGI IMG/M metagenome (GOLD analysis project Ga0129311, IMG submission 94435) | Western lowland gorrila individual fecal microbial communities from Wisconsin, USA - Go1022B metagenome | ecosystem: Host-associated > Mammals > Digestive system > Large intestine > Fecal | place... | reverse complement strand
TCCGCCTGCTGTGCGCCATTTTTCCTTGCAATACACAAAGTATTCCTGCGAAAAAATGACTTCATCAGGCGAAAACCCCCTCGCTGTTGGTCATATTTCCGGTTTCCAGATAGACCCTAAATAGCCCGTTTTATTACACATATTGTTTCATAAAATGAAATCGTAAACTCTATTGAGCATCGACTTACGCTATATTCTCGCATGTAGCCCATAATGGATTGGTGTCATTTTCCCATCCTCTACAATCATCCACTCCTGGTAAAGTTCAAGTCTCACCATTTTCCAGCAAGCAGCGAATATTTCAAAGCATTCTCCGCAATGCAGCCCACCATAAAGCGTTCCATTGTCAAAAGCAATATCCGGTCTCTCTCCGTTCCAAATCAAAATTCCAGTCATAAAAACTCCTTATAGGGGGGGATTCCCATGAAATTATTTGACATCCTGCCCAGTGACCTTTTTTCCGTTCTGGCTTCACCAAATCGAGTTTTATATTCCGATGCGCTGGATGTCTTGTACAACGCCTATCGGGAAACTTTGAAAATACCGGAAGAAAAACTATACACCATGCTGCGAAGCAAGCTGGAGCAGCAACTGGCTGATGCTTCCTTTGAAGGTGAAGATATTGACGATGAGGAACTGCGGGATATTTCCGGTCGTGCCAGGTTTCTGATTCGGAAGCTCTGCGCCAAAGGATGGTTTGAAAAAGAGCGAGGCGAAGATTTCGAGGAATATATCACAGTTCCCGGTTACAGCAGCCAATTATTGGAATTATTTCACCAATTGCGTGATGACCGTCCCGCCCGTGGATACTCCTATGTTTTCGGCACTTATTCCACATTAAAGGTGGCAAATGAGGGAGACAACATATACGACAAAATGGCGGCTGTTTACAGTGCTTATGATAACACGCAAGCGCTTCTGAATTTGCTGCAAATGGTCTACCACAATGTGCGGCACTATTTTCAAATCCAAATTGCGATGCAGGATGTCAATGAGGTTTTGGCTTCCCATTTTAACGAATATGGTCAAAAAGTTGCTGAGGCATACATTCGTCCCTTAAAAATCAAAGATTCTGTTCCCAAGTACCGCGGCCCTATTCAGGAGATTTTGAATTCCTGGATCGAAAATGATGCACTGCTCATTGCTATGGCGAATGCGGCATTGCAGGATAAACGAGCTGCCACGCTAGCAGAATGTCGTTCTGATTTATTGCAGAAAATTTTCTTTATAAAAGAACGATATGACCACATCGAGCGGGACTATCTGAATGAAATTGATGCACAGGTGCGCCGCTACACAAGAGCCACGACGCAAAAAATTGAGAATCTGACGAACCGGGACGAGAATATTCGTGGAAATCTCAATTTTCTCCTGGAAGAACTTTCCAGAAACCGCCGTGCGGCAGACCTTGTGGAGCAGATTCAGCCAATTTTTCAGCTCTATGAGCAAACCTACTTATCCGGTAAAAGCCTCTGGTATCGAAAACGTCCGGGGAAGCGTACAAAATCCGCTCCTGTTCCTGTAGAAGACTCCGGGCCTGATTCCAACGCACGCATCCAGGCCGAGCAATTACTGCACTCCGAATACGGTCGTACCGCTGTCATGGAATATGTGCAGAGTTGGTTAGGTGCAGAAGGCATCTGTTATTCCAAAGACATGGTACTGGAGAATGACAAAGCCTACATTATGAGTCTGCTGGCCGTTCTTGCCAGCACCGACCGAGATTCTACTTTTACTGTAAGGGAACTGGGCGGTTGTTATGAAGAAAGCGTTTATGAAGTTCCTCAGTTGCAAATCAGCCACAAGGAGAGAAAAAAATGAATATGGATTGGCTAAACAGCGCAACACAGCGGGAAATGGATCAGTTTCGGACTGTCTGCAATCAGTTGTTGAGTCGTACTTATGTCGTACGGACTCTCTATAAGCCCGACAAAGGCAGAGTGACAAACCCGGATTACACCTTCTTGTCCATTCACTTTGAAGAAATCAGCAATTATCTCAGTCTTTTAGGCTGGACGCTTCACAAGGAGGACATGGATGGCTATTTCTATGTTCTAAACGCAGATGAGGCAAATCGCTGCAATCTCGACAAAAAGGAAACCGCTCTGCTGCTTGCAATTCGGATGATTTACGACGAGAATCAGGAAAACCTGGGACTTGAGCAGGATGCCATCTGCACCGTAAGAGATGTCCTGGAAAAAGTCGTTACAGACTATGCGATTTTACCGTCCAAGCCCAATATGGAAGATGTCAAGCGTGCCCTCACACGTCTGGAAAATCACTGCATCATTCAGAGAATTGACGGCAAATTCAACAAAGGCAACTGCAAATTTGCCATTCTGCCCACAGTCACATCCGTAGTATCTGCCGACAGGCTCAATCAACTTGTTGCCACGTTAAAGAAAGAGGATGAACATGAAGAAACTGACGAAGATTCTGTTGGTTAACTGGCTGTATTTTTCCAAGGAAATAATTGAGGTCAACGATGTTAACTTCCTCACCGGAAAAAACGGTGCAGGAAAGTCCACTGTAATTGATGCGTTGCAGATCGTGCTTCTCGGCGAAACCAGCAGCCGGAATTTCAATCAGGCTGCCAACGAAAAATCCCAACGCACCCTGGATGGCTATTTGCGGGCAGATATGGATGACAGCAATCCCTATTCCCGAAAGGGAAAGGATTTCACCAGCTTCATCGCCTGTGAATTTCTGGATGATGTAGAGGGCACCAGCTTTGTAACCGGTGTTGCCTTTGACTGCCGCAATGACGGGACAAATGTAGAACATTTTTTCACTTACAATGGTACGATTCCCGAAAGCGGCTTTGTTGAAAATGGCTTTGCTTTGGAGTATCCCGTATTTCGGAAGCAAGTCAAAACACAGTACGGCTCCACCGCTGAATTTTATGATACGCAAAAGCAATACCGTACAAATATGCTGGCAAAGTGGAACGTCCACAGCGAGCAGATCACCCGCATGATGAAAAAAGCGGTGTCCTTCCGTCCGATCGTGGATATTCAGAAATTTATCACAGAAAACATCTGTGACATCCCGGAAAAGCCGGATATTGAAGCCATGCAGGAAAATATTCGGGCATATAAGCGGCATGAGCAGCTGGCCCAAAGGCAGGAAGAAAAGCTTGCCGCTCTGCAGGAGATCAGCAAACTGTTTCGGGATATGCAAACTGCACTGGACCGCTGGCAGCAGCAATCTTTTCTGGTGCAGTGGGCGAAGAAAGAGACGCTGGAAGCGAAAAATCAAAAATTCCAAGCAGAGCAGCAGGATCATGAAATGCAGATCGCCTCCATAGGCTCTGATCTGGAACATATTGCATCGGCAATCCATGAAAAGGAGCAGCGCAAAACCGCCCTGATTGCAGCCTGTGCCCAAAGTGACGTTTCCCGGGAAGAGGATCGGCTGCGCACCTCTCAAAACTCCCTGCACACTGAGCAGCGGCGGTTAATGGAACAGCTCCAAAAGGATGCCCTGGAAATCAAGCGGGAATCCACTGTTATGTTGAACCTATGTAAAAAAATATTAGGCTGGCAATCTTCCGACACGCTGACCTCCATCGTGGATGCCACAGATGTTGTTCAGACTGCCTATTCTCGTTTCTCCGATTGCCGCTATGATATCTTCGCAAAATCCTCCGCAATCTTTGAAGCAGCCCAGGATGCCACATCTTCTCTTATGGCAGCTATCCGGGATGGTGCTTATGCACTCAAAGTGCTACTAGACGAGCAAGCTGCTGCCTATGACCAAAAAAACGCCGTCCTCGCCAATCTAAGAAAGAACATCAAGGACTATCCCAAAGGACTGCTTTCATTAAAAGGACATTTGGAAACTACATTAACTGCGCAGACAAAAAGCCCTGTCCACATTGAGATTTTGGCAGATGTTCTTGAAATATCCGAAACAGATGAGCATTGGCGCAGAGCTGTAGAGGGGTACTTGAATACCCAGAAATTCTATCTGCTGGTTGCCCCTGAATACTATTCAGACACGCTGCACATCTTTAACCAAGTGAAACACACATATGGCAGCGGTTCTTTCGGTATCGTAGACATTGGCAAATTACGGGAACGGGAACACATAGAGCCATTGGAGAATTCTCTGGCAAAGAAGGTGGAAACCGAAAATAGTCTTGCCCGCAGCTACATTGACTATCTGTTGGGCCGCGTCGTGTGTTGCAGCCATATAGACCAGCTGCGCCAGTTCAAGACATCCATAACCGCAGACGGGATGCTGTATCAGGGGTATGTTGCCCGGCCCATCCGTAAAGAGCTCATGGACGATACCTTCATTGGACACCGTGCCGTTGCCCTTCGGATATCACGCATTGAAGCAGAAATAAAAAGCATTGCGGATACATTACGCATCTGGAACCCCGTCTATCAAACGCTGAACCAATTTGGAACCCACGATGTTCTGTTTACTGCCCGTTTTGTGCAAAATACGGTTGCTCAGCGACAGGCAGATTATCTGCGTGGCATTGAAATCACCAAGGAACTGGAACAAATTGACGAGCAAATGTCCCATCTGGATCTTTTCTGGCTTGATGAGCAGCGTAAAACAATCAAGCAGTTAGAAACTGAAGTTGCGCATTTGAACAGCGAAACTGTGCAGCTCAGTAATCGGCAAGCCGTCCTACGGCAACAGGTACATGATATTGTCTGGGAAACACTGCCAGAAATCAATCAGGAATTGGCTGCAATTGAGGATCGTATTGCGGATAATTTTTCCCATGAGTATATCCAAAAAGTCGGCCTTCCCAGATATCAGCAGGAATTCACTCGCCTCAAAAACGCCTCTGCAATTTCCACGAATTTCGGAAACCGCCTGGAGCAAACGGTACGGGAACGGGATGATGCGCGTCAAAAGCTTTTCCAAAGACGTAGGGAATACGCCATAAACTTCCGTCCCTGTTCTTTCCAGGTAGAGTCCATGCTGAATGATGAATATGATGCGGAACGAAAGCTGCTGGAAGAGTGCGAATTGCCCCAGTACCGCGCCAAAATCAAAGCGGCCAAGGAAAGTGCCATGGAACAATTCCAAAATGATTTTCTGGCAAAGCTCAAGTCCAGCATCGACCAGGTGCAGGATCAGGTAAAAAGTCTGAACAAGGCTCTGGATCAGGCACAGTTTGGAACAGACCGCTATAAATTCCGCGTTGACCGAAACCCAGACTACGCCGCCTATTACGATATGATCATGGCCCCAGAACTAATGGAGGGGGAAGCCGGACTCTTCGCTATGCCCTTCCAGCAGAAATATGGGAATTTGATTGAGGACCTTTTCAGCCGCATTGCCACATCCGACGATTCTCAGCTGAATGACAGAAAGCAGAGCGAACTTCAGGAGAATATCGCACGCTTTACCGATTTCCGCACCTACCTGAAATTTGACCTGGAAACCACCGATCAGAATGGTTCCAAACAATTGTTGTCTCAAACCCTGAATACCAAATCCGGCGGTGAAACACAAACGCCCTTTTACATTGCTGTCCTTGCCTCCTTTGCCCAGATCTACCAGGTGAATAACCTGTCCGGTCTGGCCAACAACACCGTCCGCCTTGTGGTATTTGATGAGGCATTTAACAAAATGGACAGTGAGCGGATCGTAGAGAGCGTTCGTCTGCTCCGCAAGATGGGTTTGCAGGCAATTATCTGCACACCTCCGGATAAACTGCCGGATATTATGCCTCTTGCGGACCGCACACTTTTGGTTTGTAAGGACAAATACAAAATGCACATTCTGCCCTACAGGAAAAGGATAGAGAATATATGAATGAGGTAGTCATTCTTTCCCACTTACTGGACAAATATGAGCGCAGCAAGCATCTTTTTCAATCAAGTGCCTCCGGGCGAGGCGTCATGCTCAAAATTGGTTTAAGAAAAAAGGATTTTCCGGAATACGATTATGAGAACGCCTCTATCCGTGATGCCTGGAACACCGCTGCAATTCACCTGGAACAGGAAGGACTCATTCAAAACGAATGGGTCAAAGGCAGGCCGGTTCTCTCCTGTATTCGACTCAACCTGAATCGGGTCATGGACTGTTATCGGCTGATCGGACGCACCCACCCAAAAGAATTGGCCATGCAGGTGGCATCATTGATCCGTGAGCAGCTGGCAGATGCATCGACCTGCTGGATCGTCGCATGGAGGAATCAGATATGCGCCGACGCGCAGTCCGAATACAGCGTACCTTCATACTGTAAAGATGACCTCTCTGCCCTGGAGGATCTTCTGAAAGCATTGGCAGCTTATGATACCATGCAGGGAGAAACCACAACCATGCGGGCATTCAGCAGCAAATGCTACCATGACACCAAGTATTTTGAGCGAAATGTGCGTGATCTGTTTCTTCGCACTGCACAAAAGTACGATATTGTTCTCTCTCAACTGTCTACGCAGGAGTCCCTGGGTACACGGGATCAACTGGCTTACCTGGGTATTTACGCAAGGCCGGAGCTTTACGAACTGGCAGGCGACATTGTCGTTCATACGGAAAAGGGCAGTATCCATTTCTGCGCCGCCACCCCCTATGGTCTGGCCCTGCCCAGCACTGCCGTCAATCATATCACCTCCATCGACTTGACCCAGGTTCAAAGAATTGTATTTATTGAAAACAAAACAAATTACGACGAGTACCTTCTCTCTGAGCTTACGCAGGGTACTCTTGCGGTTTATCACGGCGGTTTTCTAAGCCCGCAAAAGAAAAAGCTGTTTCAAAAGCTGGGTGAGGCCGTGCAAACCAACTGTGATGTGTTCTTTTGGGCCGATATTGATTTGGGCGGATTTCAAATGTTTGCACAGCTTCAGCAGCTCATTCCATCACTAAAACCGCTGCGGATGTCTGGAAGCGACGTTGATAAATACCACACAACCGGTCTTACCCGTTCTGCGCCCTATTTAGATCATTTGAAGTCTGCCTTGGCGCATCAGGAGTACCCGCTTTTCACCGAGGCGATTCAGGAAATTCTAAAATACGGCGTTACAATAGAACAGGAAGCATTTCTATTGACCTAATCGCAGCCAGCTTGTTCCGAAACAGCATCTTTGCAACACAGCCCCCTATTTCCCGCTTTCAGCCATTTTCAAGCGGGTCATATTGTGCTATAACGCATACAAAATCACAGCTTTCGTCCGATTTATCGGACACAAAGGATGCTACAATGGTCGCAATCAGAAATGGAAGAAATTCATTATTGCAACCAGTTTCATACACCACCATGGAAGGGCGTGCAAAATTAGAAAATGGAGATACAGAGCAAGGAAACCGCATACCAACAGCTCATTGAACGGGTCTGCGCATCCTATCCAGCATATCAAGAGTCAACCGAATACGAAAAAAGTCAGTTGGTATGGTGCGAGGACTGTAAACAACAAATCAATCTGTGGAGTTATTGGCAAGGCAGTCTGGATGCCAAAATCATGCTGGTTGGTCAGGACTGGGGCTGTCCTTTTGACAGGGCATTTCTTCCCACAATCGTGCAAATTCAAAATGCGAATAGCAATAAGGCGTACAGCTATATCTCCGATACGCCAAGCCAAACGGACCAGAATTTGATTAAATTATTCTCCAAGGCACTCAACAAAGATATAACCGTTTCCTGTGACGACCTGTTCTTCACAAGCTTTGTTCTGGGCTATCGAACCCACGGAACCAGCGGCAATTATCAAAAGGAATGGGCAGAACATGACCGAGGCTTTTTCAAAGAGCTTGTGGAGATCATTGAACCAAAGGTCATCCTCTGTCTTGGAAAAGCGACCTTTCAAGTGGTGCTTACATCCCTTGCGCCTGATTTGAAGCCACGAATTGGCAGATACAACAACTACATCGAAGGCTCACGGAATCCTGTTGCCATTTCTATTGCATCGGGGGCAAATATCTCCGTATTCGCTCTGGCCCATTGCGGGATTATGGGAACACTGAATCGGAACGGAAGGAAAAACCTGAAACTCGATCAGCAAATAGCAGACTGGAAGAAGGTAACGCATTATCTCTAACTTCCGGAAGCACAAGTCTATATCGTTCAAAAAACATCCTCCATAACATCTTTTTATCTTGGGTGTTATGGAGGATATTTGATGTGCGCCCGGTGAGCGCACATCAAAGCAAAGAACACAACACAATCCTGCTGTGTTCTTTACCAAATACCATTTTTACTATTTCAATCCACAGGCATCTGCCTGACACGCCCATTATGGCACAATATACAAAGAAAGTCAACAAACTTTGTTAATTCCATTTTTACTGAGCATATTGAAATGGTATGTTCGATGTGATACGATAAAACAAAACAAAGGCATTGTGGATGGTGATTGATTTGTACCCTGCACATATTCTGGAATCCGGAGAGGTGCAAACGGTTCGGGAACACTGCCGGAGTACCGCAGAACTGGCCGCCAGGGCAATGCGGCCCATCGGTCTGACACAATCGGCCTATCTGGCTGGGCTTCTACATGATCTAGGGAAATGCAAAGAGGAATTTCGACAATATTTGGAAGCGGCTGCCCGGGGGGATGAAGCCATCCGGGGCAGCGTGAACCACACCTTTGCAGGCGTTCGCTTTCTGCTGAGCCGATGGCATGGCGGTGAGCTGGGATATTCCCAGGTGACTGCGGAACTGCTGGCCTTTGCTGTTGGTGCGCACCATGGTCTGTTTGACTGCATCGACTCCCGGCAAAATTGCGGCTTCGCTCACCGAATGGATAAGCCCGGAATCGGCTATGAGGAGGCTTTGCACAATTATTTGGAGGAGTGCGCCGACACGGAAGAATTGGAGGACTTATTCCGGCTGTCTGTCGCAGAGCTGTCTGCCCTGCTGGATCGGCTTTCCGCCCTTTCGATTCTGGACGATGACAATGCAGCAAATCAGGAAACCACATTCTATATCGGTTTGCTTGCCCGGATGCTGCTGTCCGCGGTTATAGAAGGTGACCGGGCGGATACTGCCGCCTTTCTGTCCGGGAAGGTGCCACCTCAATATCCGCAGGATATGCGGCCGATTTGGGGGCGGGCTTTGGCTCACATGGAGAAGAAGCTCGCTGAATTTCCCCAGGAAAAGCCCATCGATCAGGCACGCCGGAGGATTTCCGATGCCTGTGCCGCAGGGGCGCTTCGCCCCGGAGGGATTTTTCGCCTGAACGTACCAACCGGCGGCGGAAAGACACTTTCCGGTCTTCGGTTTGCCCTGACTCATGCGATGCAGTGGAACAAATCCCGGATCATTTTCACCGCTCCCCTGCTGTCCATTCTGGATCAGAATGGACAGGTGATTCGCAGCTTCCTGGGGGATGATTCCCTGATTCTGGAGCATCACTCCAATCTGGCAGAGCCGAGGGAAAACCCCGAGCGGCTGCAAGAGCTGGAGCTGTTGACGGATTCCTGGGGCGCACCTGTTATCATCACCACCTTGGTTCAGCTTATGAATACCTGTTTTAGTGGAAAAACCAGTGCCATTCGCCGGTTCCACGCTCTGTGCAACAGCATTGTCGTAATTGACAAGGTGCAGACCGTCCCGGGAAATCTGCTGAGCCTGTTTAACCTGGCAATCAACTTTCTGTCGGAGATATGCGGAACCACAGTGGTGCTTTGCTCCGCGACCCAGCCTGATTTGAAAGCTGCCTGCCACCCGCTGTGCCGGGAGCCGGTGGAGCTTTCTCCCCAACCAAGGGCACTGTGGGATATTTTCAAACGCACGGAAATTCAAAACGCAGGGTGTGCAAGGCTGGAGGAGATCCCTTCCGTTGTACGTAAAACATTGGAAGACTGCAATAGCTTACTGGTGGTCTGCAATACGAAGAAGGAGGCTGCGTTCCTCTTTGACCAGCTGCCTGACTGCCGGCGGTTCCATCTGTCTGCTGCCATGTGCGTAGCCCACAGGCGGCAGGAATTGAAGGCGTTGCAAGCGGCTCTGGACAGTCTTCCCACCGCCGGAGGAAAAGTGGTCTGTATTTCCACCCAGGTCATAGAAGCCGGTGTGGATATTTCCTTTCAGCAGGTGATCCGTTTTTCTGCCGGAATGGACAGCGTTGTCCAGGCAGCCGGGCGATGCAACCGTCATGCCGAGCAGGATTCCCCTGCGCCGGTTCAAATTCTGCGCTGCACCGACGAAACACTTCACGGCTTGGCGGACATTGTTCGTGGGCAGAATGCCACCGTATCCCTTCTGACAGCCTTTTCCCGCCAGCCGGCGGATTTCCAGAATGACCTTTCCTCGGAGACGGCCATTCGATTCTACTACCGTCGGCTATATCAGGAAATGCCGACCGGCTTCCAGGATGACCAAACCCCGGAAAATGGCTCACTTTACCAGCTTTTGTCGGATAATCCCCGATATGCGGATGCAAATTGTAAGCAGACCCAGGACTATTTCCTGCGGCAGGCCTTCCGTCTGGCGGGCAGCCTGTTTCAGGTGTTTGACGAGGACACCACGTCGATTCTGGTTCCCTATGGAAGGGGACGTGAGCTGCAAAACCTGCTGTCCGCAGCGTCCCGGGACTATGGGCAAAAGGATTGGGAGGCGATTCACCGCTGGATGGAGGAAGGAAAGGAATACTGCGTCAGTGTTTACCGTTATCAGTTGGAGCAGCTCCAGGCACTGGGTGCGGTGACGGCACTGTTTGACGGAAGTGTACAAATCCTGTCGGACGGATTTTATAATGAGCGGACAGGCTTTTCCATGAAATCCGGAACGATGGGTTTTCAGGAGGTGTAAATTTGAAAACGAAACATCCGAACATTGTAGAATTTCAGATAACCGGCGCTTACGCCCTTTTCTCCGACCCGATTATGCGACTGGGCGGCGAAAAATGCAGCTATCAGGTGCCTACCTATGAGGCACTGAAGGGCATCGTGTCCTCAGTGTACTGGAAGCCCACCTTTGTGTGGCGAATCTTGGATGTGCGGGTCATGAACCCCATCCAAACGGAGGTCAAGGGTATTCGCCCCATTAAATACGGCGGCGGCAATGACCTTGCCTATTATACCTATCTGAAAGACTGCCGCTATCAGGTGCGGGCCTGCTTTGACTGGAACGACAACCGCCCGGAGCTGATTGCGGACCGAAACGAAAACAAACACCACTGCATCGCACGGCGAATGATTGAAAAAGGGGGACGCCGGGACATTTTCTTAGGCACCCGGGAATGTCAGGGCTATGTGGAGCCATGCGAATTTGGAAGCGGCGAGGGGGCTTATGATGATCTGCCGGAGTTGGGCTTCGGACTGATGTATCACGGCATCACCTACCCGGATGAGGCATACTCGGAGGAAACCAGAGGCCGCATGACTGCCCGCTTCTGGTATCCGGTGATGAAAAACGGCGTGATCCATTTCCTGCCGCCGGAGGAATGTCCCGGGCAGAAGCCCCTGCGGCAGATGCCGATGAAGGTGTTCTCCAGGGAGCAGGGCAACTTTACCGGGCTGAAAGAATTTGGGGAGGTGGAGTAAAATGGGACTGATGAAGCAGGCCTACGACACCTACTGTGCCATGGAAAAGCAATACGTCGGGGTATACGGTGAAACAAAGGAGCCTCTGGTTCCCGTCTCCCATCAGATTGTCAAGGCAGATCTGGAGATTACCCTGGATTCGGAAGGAAATCTGCTGGATGCCCGGCAGGTGGATTTCAAAGAAGCTGCCACAATAATTCCCGTAACCGAGCCGTCTGCCGGACGCACCGGCGACACCTCCTGCGCCCATCCGCTGTGCGATCAGCTTCGTTTTTTCTCTCCCCGGTATCCGGCAAAATATGAAGCCTATCTGACCCAGCTGCACCGCTGGGAAGGCTCACCCTTCAGCCATCCCAAGCTATCCGCCATTGCCAGATATGTGGAAAAGGGCAGTATTCTGGAGGATATGTCCCGGTTCGGCCTGATTTCGCTGGACGAGAAGGGAATGCCCACCAAGGAAAAACTGCTGGTTCGCTGGCGGGTGGAGGCCGGAACTGAAGGAAATGTTGCTGCCTGCTGGCAGGATAGGACTCTGTTCCAGGCATTTATCGACTACTATGCCGCCGGGCAGAAAAGCGCCCCGGTTTTCTGTATGGTTTCCGGGAAAAACGCCCTTCCAGCCAACCAGCACCCAAAGAAAATCATCAATATCTGTGCCAACGCCAAGTTGATCTCCGCCAACGATACCAGCGGCTTTACCTACCGGGGACGCTTTCAGACCGACGCCGAGGCAATGACCATGAGCTACGAGACTTCCCAGAAAATTCACAGTGCGCTGCACTGGCTGTCGGCCAATCAGGGGGTTGCCATTGGCGGACGGACCTTCCTGTGCTGGAATCCCCAGGGAATTGAGATTCCAAAACCCCAGGCGACGTTTCTGCGGGGAAACACTGCCAAACAGATGAAGTATTCTGACTATCGGGAGGCCCTTTCCGATACCCTCCGGGGCTGGCAGGAAACCATTCCGGCAGATGCCGGAGCTGTGGTTGCCGCCTTTGATGCCGCAACCTCTGGGCGGCTGGCACTGACCTATTACAGTGAACTGCTCGCCTGCGACTTCCTGGAGCGGCTTCACGACTGGGATGCAGCCTGCTGCTGGGAGCATTTCCCCTTCGGAATTGAATCCCCATCCCTGTATCAAATCGCTAACTGTGCCTTTGGAACGCTACGCAGTGCCAACGGGAAGGCGAACCTGGAAGCTGATGAGCGGATTCTTCGGCAACAGGTTCAGAGGCTGCTGGCCTGCCGGGTAGACAAGGGGAAAATGCCTGCGGATATTGCCCGTGCAGTGGCAGAAAAAGCATCCAACCTGCAAATTATGGAAAATCCGCTGCGGGAAAAAGTATTGTCCACCGCCTGTGCGGTGCTTCGGAAATATTACTACGACTGGAAACAGGAGGAATGGAACATGGCTTTGGAACCGGATAAGCAGGACGTTAGCTACCAATATGGCAGGCTCCTGGCGGTATTTGAAAAAATCGAACGAGATACTTACAAACCGGACGAGCAGCGGGAACCAAATGCAATGCGGATGCAGTCCGTCTTCGCAAAGCGGCCCCGTTATGCCAGCCGCATTCTTTGGGAGCAGATGAAAAAAGCCTATTATCCCCGCTTGAAACCCCGGGACAGAGTAGAATATGACCGCCTGATTGAGGAAATCATTGAAAGAATTTCTGATTTGCCCCAGACAGAGCATGAGAAAGCCCTGAAGGATACCTACCTGTTTGGCTACTATTTGCAGAAAAAAGCCCTGTACACATCCGATCACACCGAAAACAGTCAGGAGGAAGAATAAATGAGTATCTTAAAAAACAAAATTGACTTTGTTGCCCTGGTGTCCGTGACCCGTGCCAACAGCAACGGCGATCCACTGAACGGCAACCGCCCCCGTACCGACCTGAACGGCTTCGGAGAAATCTCCGATGTGTGCATCAAGCGCAAGATCCGCAATCGGATGCAGGATTTGGGGGAAGCGGTCTTCGTCCAGTCGGAGGATCGGTGCAGCGACGGCTTCGGAAGCCTGAGTGAGCGGGCATCTGCCACATTGAAGGGAATCAAGGATCGGGAAGAATATGCCAGACATGCCTGCGAAACCTGGCTGGATGTGCGTTCTTTTGGACAGGTTTTTGCCTTCAAGGATGCAAAGGGCTTCTCCTGCGGCGTTCGCGGTCCGGTATCCATCCATCAGACATCCAGTGTCTCCCCGGTGGAAATTGAATCCATCCAGATTACCAAAAGCGTCAACGGCGAAAAAAAGGGTAAGGACGAGAACCGAGCCTCCGATACCATGGGCATGAAGCACTTTGTCCGCTTCGGCCTGTACCAGATCAAGGGGTCGATCAATGTCCAGCTGGCGGAAAAGACCAGCTTTACCGAGGCGGATGCGGAAACCGTCAAGGAATGTCTGCGGACACTCTTTGTCAACGATGCCTCCTCTGCCCGGCCCGATGGCTCCATGGAGGTGGTGAAGCTGTTCTGGTGGAAGCACAACTGCAAGGATGGGCAGTATTCCTCCGCCAAGGTTCACCGCAGTGTTCGGATAGCACAGAAGGATGCGGATGCGATTCCGAGCTGTGTGGAGGACTATGACATCTGTCTGGAGCCGCTGCCCGGTCTGGAGCCGGAAGTTATCGATGGAATATAAGGAAGAGGACTTTTTGCAGCTTTCCGGCTTGCAGCATTTTCGATTTTGCCGGAGAAGATGGGCGCTGATCCACATTGAACACCAGTGGGAGGAGAATTTCCGCACCATTGATGGTGCGATTCTCCACGAAAATGCCCATGATACACAGTTTCAGGAAAGCCGTGGGGATCGTTTTATTACCCGGGGTGTCAGCGTTTTTTCTGGGGAGTTGGGCATATCCGGTCAGTGCGATGTGCTGGAATATCACAGGGGGACCGTTGGGATTCCCCTGGCCGGAAAGGAGGGGCTGTGGCAGCCCTACCCGGTGGAGTACAAGCGGGGCAGACCTCGGGAGGACACCGGTGACGCTTTGCAGCTGTGCGCCCAGGCCATGTGCCTGGAAACCATGCTCTGCTGCGACATTCCCGAAGGGGCGCTGTACTATGGAGAGCTTCGGCGGCGGGTGAAGGTGACATTCACCCCGGAACTGCGGGAGCAGGTACAGACCCTCCTTGCCGAAATGCACGCTTTGTACGCCCGGGGCTACACCCCCAAGGTCAAGCCTACCAAGTCCTGCAATGCCTGCTCCCTAAAGGAGCTGTGCCTGCCCAGGCTGATGAAAAGCAAGTCTGTCCGTGCCTATCTTCAGGCGGCGATGGAGGAAACACCATGAAACAGCTGCTCAACACCTTGTTTGTCACCTCTGAGGATATTTATCTGTCTCTGGAAGGGGAGAATGTCCTGGCCAATCGGGACAAAGAGGTGGTGGCTCGCTATCCCCTGCACACCCTTCAATCCATTGTCAGCTTTTCCTATCCCGGGGCTTCGCCGGCACTGATGGGAAAATGCGCCCAGTATGGAATTGGACTGGCCTTCTGTTCCCCACGGGGGCGGTTTCTTGCCCGGGTCTGCGGGGAGAGCAGCGGCAACGTGCTGCTGCGCCGGGAGCAATACCGGATCGCCGATGACCCGGCCCGCTGCTGCCAGATCGCCAGAACCATGATTTTTGGAAAGCTGAGCAACGGTGCTGCCAGCATTCAGCGGACACTGCGGGATCATGCCCTCCGGGTGCAGGACTGCGGTTTGGAGGATGCGACATCAGATATCCGCCAGATGCTGCCGCAGATCCTGGCTGCTGCCGATCCAGACACCCTTCGGGGCTTGGAGGGCGTGGCTGCAACGGCGTATTTCGGTGTCTTTGACCACATGCTCCTGAATCGGAAAGAAGATTTCTTCTTTCACGGAAGAAACCGCCGCCCGCCGCTGGATCTGGTAAATGCCATGCTGTCCTTTGCCTACAGCCTGTTGGCCCATGACTGCGCCAGTGCCCTGGAAAGTGTGGGCCTGGACAGCTATGTGGGCTTTCTTCACCGGGATCGTCCCGGACGGCAGTCTCTGGCCCTGGATCTGATGGAGGAGCTGCGGCCCTGTATGGCCGTTTTGACACTTGTCAATAACCGCATGATCCGCCCGGAGGATTTTCAGGTGCAGGACAGCGGTGCGGTACTGCTGACCGATGACGGCCGCCGGAAATTCCTGAAAACCTGGCAGGAACGGAAGCGGGATACGCTGACCCATCCCTATCTGGGGGAGAAACTGAGCTGGGGCATGATTCCATACGTCCAGGCACTGCTTCTGGCCCGGTTCCTCCGGGGAGATCTGGATGCCTATCCACCTTTTTTATGGAAGTGATGCTATGCTGGTACTGATTACTTACGATGTGAACACCGAGGATGCTGCCGGTCGGAAGCGGCTGCGGCAGATTGCAAAGAAATGCGTGGATCATGGTCAGCGGGTGCAGAACTCTGTATTTGAGTGTTTGCTGGATGCCGGTCAGTGCCGCCGACTGCAAGCCAAACTCCTGGAGATCATGGATCCGGAAAAGGACAGCCTGCGCTTTTACTATCTGGGAAACCAGTATGAAAAGAAGGTGGAGCATTTTGGTACCAAAAACACTTACCTGCCTGAGGACACCCTGATCCTCTGATGCAAACCGCGGCACTTTCGCCTCATGCGAAGCCCAAGCGCCCAGAAATTCCCGGGAGGTTCGCAGGAACTTTTCGGTACAAAAGAGGGATTTTCACGGGTTCCAACGGAAGAACCTCCAGGGATTTCCGGAGAAATCGCTCTAAAAGAATACATCTTCGCCAAAGATCCGCAGGTAAAACTGTGCATCTTTGCTGTCGCTCCCCCCACGGGGAGCGTGGATTGAAATCCGCCTTCCCATGAAGGAAGCCCCCGAAACCGTAAGTCGCTCCCCCCACGGGGAGCGTGGATTGAAATTAAGAAAACGGGGCCAGAGTCGTTATGTATAACGTCGCTCCCCCCACGGGGAGCGTGGATTGAAATAAATCCAATTCTTCTTTTACCATCTGCTGATTGGGTCGCTCCCCCCACGGGGAGCGTGGATTGAAATCTAAAACGTTCCCGGCAAAAGCCGACTTAACGCCGTGTCGCTCCCCCCACGGGGAGCGTGGATTGAAATGTAAAAATTCCCCGCGTCGCTGTCCAGGCTGCTGGTCGCTCCCCCCACGGGGAGCGTGGATTGAAATCTGATCTTGCATGATCTCTATGTTGGCAGAGTTCGGTCGCTCCCCCCACGGGGAGCGTGGATTGAAATTTCAAGCCGCAGACCATACTTTTCAGCCTGTTTTGTGCTGGGCATTTTCGCCTTGGACAACAAATGGGCAACAGACCTTCTCAATTTCTTCTTTTTACTGTGGGAAGGAAGAAGTTATTGAAAAAGAAAAAAGCGGCTTCATAGAGCCGCAAAAAACAGAGTTGACGCCACATCAGCGCAACTCATTTGAGAGGTATTCAAAAGATGTACAAAGGCGTATCATTTCTCTTTTGGAGATGAAGCAGGGCGTTGCCTACTTGAATAATTGATGTGTCCTGCTGTATCATTGTTGTCCAGTTCTTTTGGACAACAAATTTAAATATTCTCAAACACCAATGTGGCTTCGGCTCCTTCTGTGGTATCTGAAAATGAAAGGAAGCCCAAACACAGTACCTCTCACTCCGGGTGGTGCTGTTCTGTTTCTTGGGTGCCCTTTTCTCCTTCCGGCGGCCCGGTGCGGTTTGCGGCTTCTTATGCTGCCTGTGCAAGAATTGTGGACAACTGTGCATAGGTGGAAAATCCTCAAAAGTTATCCACAGGCTGTGCTTTGGATGTGGAAAGCCAGGTTGCGAAATGGACAGGGAATTTACCGTTTTCTACCCTGCTTTTTCCGGAAAACCGGTGGTTTTTCGCACAAATGAGTGGTTTTCCCCCGGATTTCCAGGTTTTTCGGTTGACATAATTATTTTAACCGTTTTTTGTGTCCCATTCAAAAGTTCAAGTTATCCACATTATCCACAGGTTAATCCACAGGCTGCATTGGGAAAAACCCTGTAAAATCAAGGGATTTTTCTCAGGTGTGCAAAAGACTCCACAGGTTTGCACAAGCCTGTGGAGTCTTTTCCTGTTAACATAAGTGAATATCAGAACTGAATTCGGGCGGCGAATACCCGATGGTGGTTCTCGCTTCTGGTATCGGGGCGGGTCGCCTCGATCTGCATCACATCCCCCTGGACATCCCAGTTCATGGTCAGGGTCTCCCCTTCCAGTGCCTCGGACAGGTAGCAGATGGTCATCTCCCGGGGGGTATGGTTTTCATGGAAGGAGCTGGGCAGCAGATCGTAAATCCACTCAAAGTACCGGGCGTTGTTCATGTGTCCATTCCGATCCAGGTCGGAGAAGCACACTGTCCGCCGGGATGCCTTATCCAGGATCCGGGGCGGCAGAGAGGCAGGGATCGCCAGCTCCGAGCCGGTGAGCAGGCCCTCAAAGTCCAGGCCGCTCTTGGCAGGCAGCACCATCAGCCGGGTGGTCTGATCCATCAGCACCCACAGGGAAATGGCCCGGAAAATCTCCGTTCCCGCTCCGTCATAGGCAATCACGCTTCTGGGGTAGGAAGCCCGGGTGACAGGCATGGGCCAGGTCTCCAGCCGGATGGTCTCATTCACCTTGGGCAGCCGGGTGATCTGCACCCGGGTACGCAGAACCGCCCAGAACAGGTTCCGCTCCGCCAGAGCCCGGTGTCCCACACCGATGGCGCTTCCGTGGATGCCGGAAATCTCCTGAATATAGTGCAGCAGCATTGCCGGCTTCAGCCGTCCGAAACGGTCAACGTCAGCAGTTTCAATGGTGATGTTTTGGGTATACACAGGTTTCATAATGGTGCCTCGATTCTTGTTGGTTCCATCGGCTGGATGGAAAAGGGGTTTGGGTTTGCTGTAGCTTTCCGATTTTTTCTATTTTTTTCTATCTTTTTGGAAAATGCGGATGAAATCATCCCTTGTTTTCCGTCAGGGTCAGATCCACGGCGTACTGCTGGCCCCCCCGGTAGATCACCGCCCGAACCACGTCCCCCACCTCATGGCTGTAGAGGAAGTTATTCAGGCTCTCCATGCCGGAGATCCGCTCCTCATCCAGGGAAACCAGGATATCTCCCGGCTCGATGCCGTAGTACTCGGCGTAGCTGCCGGAGGCCACCTTGGTGATATACAGGCCCCTGGGCATCCGGTAGTAATGCTGATAGAAGTTGGAAACGCCGTCACCGGTGATGCCTAATGTGGGCCGTCCGGAGACGTATCCCTGGCTGATCAGCTGATCCACCACTTCCTTCACCGTGGCGCTGGGAATGGCGAAGCCCAGACCCTCCACCCCGGCCTTATCGGTAAAGGCACCGATCTTCATGGTATTGATACCGATGACCTGTCCGTAGCAGTTGATCAGGGGGCCGCCGGAGTTTCCGGAGTTCAGGGCGGCATTGGTCTGGATCAGGCTCATTTTACGCCCGTCCATGGTCACGTCCCGGTTGATGGCGGAGATAATTCCGTCGGTAAAGCTGCCCCGGAATTCCACACCCAGGGGGTCACCGATGGCCGTCACCGTATCTCCCACCCGCAGGGCATTGGAGTCACCGAACTGGGCGGGGGTCAGGTTATCGGCATTGACCCAAAGCACAGCCAGGTCGGAAATATCATCGCTTCCCACCACGCTGGCGGTAAACTTCCGGTCGTCCGTCAGCTGAACGGTGATCTGCTGGGCGCCTTCAATCACATGGCAGTTGGTCACCAAGTAGCCGTCCCGGGACAGCACCACGCCGGTTCCGGTACTGGTTCCGGAGCGGGTCTGACAGGAGATGGATGCCACCGAGGGGATATTCTGCTCATAGATGGCTTGCAGGGAAAGTCCTGTCTCCTGGGGAATATTTTCCACAGACTGGGGGGATTCCTGTATAAAAATGGTCACGCTGCTGCTATCCGTATTGGCGGCGAATTCCTCCACTGCCTCCGGCAGAGCCTCCTCCAGAGCGATGGCGCTGTCTCCACTGGGCGGAACGGTCACATTCTCCGGGGTAAAGCAGATGGAATTGGCCACCTTTTCCTGGCTCTTGGTCTGGGTAAACAGCTTGGCATTGATAACGCCCAGCACGGTGATGATGCCGAACAGGAAGATGAAGAGGATCATCAGCATAGACATACTGGCGCAGCGGTCTTTAGGGGGCTGGGTACAGCCGGTCTGCCACCGATCCTCCTCCCAGGGGTCCTCCTCCTGGGAGAATTTTGGTTTATAATTTTTCCTTTCGTCCATAGGATAACCTCACAAATCGCTAGCTCACCAGAGGAAGGGTGAAGGTGAACTCGGTTTTGCCGTCCCGGCTGGTGACGGAGATGTTTTCGCCGTGGCTGCACACAATGGTTTTCACAATGTACAGGCCCAGTCCCCAGCCGTCCCGGTTCTTGGAGCGGGATTTGTCCAGCTTATGAAAGCGGTCGAACACCAAAGGCAGTTCATCCGGTGGGATAGTCTCGCCTTCGTTGGAAATGGATGTATAGATCTTATTGCCGCCCTCCCGGATCCGCAGTCCCAAGGTCTTGCCCTCGGGGCAGAACTTCACGGCGTTATCCAACAGGTTATACACCACCTGGGTGATATAGTCCCGGTTGGCGATGGTATACACCGGGTGCTCCGGCATATCCACATCCACATCCAGATGCTTATCGTTGATCTTCTTTTCAAAGGTGATCAGCACCTGACCCAGAATTTCTTCCATGTCGAAGTGCATCTTCTTTTCCTCAGGGATCTCCTGGCTTTGCAGCTGGGAGATATCCAGCATACTGCGCACCAGGCGGCTCAAACGTTTTGTCTCATCGGAGACGATATGCAGGTAGTGATCCCGGCGGTCGGGGGGAATGGTTCCGTCCAGAATTCCGTCCACATAGCCGGAAATGGTGGTCATAGGGGTTTTCAGCTCATGGGAGACATTGGCCACGAACTCCTGGCGCTGGTATTCGCTCTTTTGCAGAGAGGATGCCATATTATTGAAGGCCAATGCCAGCTCCTGCATTTCTTCACTGGTGGATTCGTCCACCCGAACCCGGGCGGTCAAATCGCCGTGGCCGAAAGCGTTGGCGGTTTTTGCCATCTCCTGCAAGGGGCGGCTTTCCCGCCGGGTGAAGATACTGGCCACAGCCACCGCCAGCAGCACCACGAAGGAGGAGGTGGTCAGGAACAAATTGGAGATTCGGTTCAGGATCTCCGTCGTTGTCGTTACCGGGGTGGAGACAATGACCACGCCGCCGGTACCGTTACTATTGGAAATTGGCAAACACACCACATACCGGGAGTCGGTATACAGGCCCTGGATCATGCCGGTGGAGGTATCGCCGCCCTGTTCCAGCACCCGCTGCAAATAGTCCTGGTCGATCTGCCAGCCGATATGGTTACAGGGGTTTGGGTAGCAGGAGCAGATGACAATCTTTCCCTCGCTGTTACAAATCACGGCGTCAAAGCTGGAGATCTTCGTTGCGATATCCAAATTCAGCAGGAAGTCCCGGCTGTTAAGGCTTCCGTCCAGGGAGTAGGCCGCCGCCAGGTCCGCAAGGATCTGGCCGTCCTGTTTCAAATCGCTTACAGTGGTTTCGGTGATATAGTTGTTAATGAGCATCTGAAAGGAGGTGCCCAGCAGCACCAGCGACAGAAGCAGGATCGTTGCCACGATAAAAAAACTGCGCCCGAAGGAGCTTTTCATCCTCTCCCAGCACCTCGCTTCTATAAATATTTACAGGAATTATTATAATCAATCTCCGAATATAATGCAATACGCCACAAAAAAGTTTACATTTGCGGGGCGGGTTGCACCCGCTGGCTATGGCGAGTCTGGTACCCTGGTGGTGGTCATACGCCGTTGGGGGTCACCCGGTTCGGGACATGGTTATGGTCGGGTTTGCGGGATGTGGGGCAGTAGGTGGAGCGGGACTGGTGTCCTGGTGGTAGTCTCACACCGTTGGGGGTCACCCGATTCGGTAGTTGGTGCGGGTCGGGCTTTTGGGAGGTGGGGGAGCGGGACTGTTACTCTGGTGGTGGTCATACACCGTAGTAGAGCGTATCCTTTAAAACTTTAAAACCTCATTCGTGCAACGAAATTTTTGCGGCGGTAATTCGGTGGCACCGTCTGCGTAGGGGCGGATAGTATCCGCCCGGTTATTTCCCCTATGGGGAAATAACGTCGGCGCAAAGCGCCGACAATGCAATACGAACATTTTTCCGCTAAAATTCCAGGGAACAACGTCGAAACGGGGTGTAGTTACAACATTGTTACATTACCGGCCAAATCGGTTCTGCTCAAAAATTTGCCACGTTGGCGGGCGGATACTATCCGTTATATTATGGTGTGATCGCCCCCGGCGATCATTTTATTTTAATTCGCTGTGGGTTGCACCACCCCAACATGGCGTATCCTTTAGAATTTTATTTTTATAGAAATGCGGTTCGCCTTTTCTGCGGATAATGGAAGTGCTTCGTTGAAACGCATTTATGAAGTTTTAAGGCAACACCGCATAATTTGACAAGAAGACTCAGCCAGGATTTTTACCTCAATTCAAAGTTTGAAAAATGGAGGAATACTGTATGTATTTCCCATTTTTCAAACTGAAGAAGTGGGGCAAAAAGACGGCTGAGGCTCGCAGGCACAATTGTGCGGTGTTGCCTTAAGAGATTTGCTCTAGTAGGGGGTCACCGGTTTGGCGGGGGTATCGTCGTGGTATTGGAAAGTGGGGAGCGTTTATGCAGCTGATTTTTTTGGAAAAGGGAAACCGCCACTTGCACAGTGACGGTTTCTGAGTATTTTAATTCTGGAGAACCTCAAACTTATAGCCAACGCCCCAGACGGTTTTCAGGCTCCAGTTGGGGCTGACGCCTTCCAGCTTTTCCCGCAGGCGCTTCACATGAACGTCCACGGTGCGGCTGTCGCCGAAGTAGTCAAAGCCCCATACCTCGTCCAGCAGCTGATTGCGGGTATAGACCCGGTTGGGAGAGGAGGCCAGGTAGTACAGCAGCTCCATTTCCTTGGGGGGTGTATCCACCTTTTTGCCGTCCACGGTCAGCTCGAAAGCATCCATGTCGATCACCAACTTATCGAACACCAGCCGTCTTGCCTTCTTTTCTGCGGCGGCACCGGAGGTACGGCGCAGAACGGCCTCGATCCGGGCCAAAACCTCTTTCATTTCAAAGGGCTTGGTGATGTAATCATCGGCACCGGTCTTCAGACCCGTGACCTTGTCATCGGTCTCGCCCTTGGCGGTGAGCATGATGATGGGGGTCTGGGATTCGGCACGGATGGCCTTACACACGGACCAGCCGTCCATCACAGGCATCATCACATCCAGCAGCACCAGATCCGGCTTGATGGCCCGGTACTTGGCAAGGCCCTGTCCGCCGTCCCCGGCCACGGTAACGGCATAGCCCTCCTTTTCCAGATACATTTGCAGCAGCTCAGCAATGTTACGATCATCTTCCACGATGAGAACAGACGTTGCCATAAGAATTCCTCCTCTTTCCTATTTGTTTCCTTTTCCCTTATTATACCGCAAATGTCGCTGCTAAGGTGAATAATTTGTAAAGAGTACACAGTCAATTTGTGAACAAGCAAGTTTTTCTTGCATTGTTCCCCGATTGGGGGTATAGTTATGCTAAAGTATTTTTGTTTTATAAGGAGTAACCCCATGATCGAAATTTTGAAAGCCGTTCTCTTTGGCATTGTGGAGGGTGTCACCGAGTGGCTGCCCATTTCTTCCACCGGCCATTTGATCCTGCTCAATGAGTTTATCAACCTGGATATGTCCGATGCCTTCCGCTCCATGTTTGATGTGGTGATCCAGCTGGGGGCCATTTTGGCGGTCATCGTCCTGTTCTTCCACAAGCTCAACCCCTTCTCTCCTTCCAAGACCCAGGAGGAAAAGCATCAGACCTGGAGCCTGTGGTTCAAGGTGGTGGCAGCCATCATCCCCTCCGGTGTGGTGGGCGTTTTGTTTGATGACTGGATGGACGAGCATCTGCACAACGGTATTGTGGTAGCCATTGCCCTGATCGTCTACGGTGTGGCCTTCCTTTGGGTGGAGCGGCGCACCACCGGCAAGCATCTGCGCCGGATCGAAACGGTGGATGACATCAACTACAAAACCGCCCTGGCCATCGGTCTGTTTCAGTGCCTGAGCCTGGTTCCCGGAACCTCCCGCAGCGGCAGCACCATTCTGGGCGCCATTCTGGTAGGGGTGTCCCGGCCGGCGGGTGCGGAGTTCTCCTTCTTTATGGCCATTCCCACCATGCTGGGGGCTTCTGCCATCAAGGGACTGAAATTTATTCTGTCCGGGGTACAGGCCACAGGGATGGAAATTGCCGTTCTCATTGTGGGCTGCATTGTCTCCTTCCTGGTGAGCCTTCTGGTGATCCGGGGACTGATGGAATATGTCCGCAAGCACTCCTTCTCCGCCTTTGGTGTGTACCGCATCGTTTTGGGCGTGATCGTTCTGGCCTACTTTGGCCTCAAACTGGTTTTATAATAAAAGGAATCCGATACCATGGCATTTGACGCATATTTTTTGTCGGCGGTGCTGGATGAGGTTCGCGCCCGGTGCCTGGGGGCAAGGGTGGAAAAGATCCACCAGCCCAGCCGGGATACCCTGATCCTGCATCTGCGGTGCCGGGAGGGCCGGGAAAAGCTGCTGTTTGCCGCCAATCCCACCGCACCCCGCCTGCACCTGACCACCAGCTCCCCGGAAAACCCGGCGGAGCCGCCTATGTTCTGTATGCTCCTGCGCAAGCATCTGTCGGGAGCAAAGCTTTCGGATGTTGCCCAGCTTCCCATGGAAAGAGCCGCCGTCTTTACCTTTGACTGCACAGACGAAATGGGCTTCCCTGTGGAAAAAAAGCTGGTGGCCGAGCTGATGGGCCGCACCTGCAACCTGTATCTTCTGTCCCCGGAGGGACGGATTTTGGACTGTCTGCGCCGGATCGGTCTGGACGAGTCCGCCAAGCGCCCTGCCCTGCCGGGTCTTATCTACCAGCAGCCGGAAAAGGTTTCCAAGGAAGACCCGTCCCAGACGGAGGATTTTCTGCCTTTCCTCACCCGGCCCGGAGCGGATCTTCTGGCTGACCGGCTGATGGATACCTTCGGCGGTCTGTCCCCCCTGGTCTGCCGGGAGGCGGCTTTGTTTGCCGCCGGGGATGTGGATGCCCGGGTGGAGGGGCTGGAAGCAGCAAACCTGGCACAAAAGCTGGCCCTTTTCTTCCGGGAACACCTTTCCCACCCCAGACCCTGGCTCTACAGTCTGCCTGACGGCACCCCCAAGCAGTACGCCTTCTGCCCCATCCGGCAGTACGGCGGCAGCTGTCAGGAGGCTGCATCCTTCGGCGCCCTGCTGGACAGCTACTACACCATCCGGGACCGGAAGGATGCCATGCGGCAGAAAAGCCAGGCGGTGCGCAAAACCGTCCAGAATCTCTGCTCCCGTCTGACCCGGAAGCTGGCCCTCCAGGAAAAAGAGCTGGAAGCCACCTATGACCGGGAGCGGCTGCGGCAGCTGGGGGACATTGTTACCGCCAACATCCACAAGATCGTCAAGGGACAGACCACCGTCTCCTGCGAGGATTTTTACGACCCGGATATGAAAATCATCCAGGTTCCCATCTCCCCCATTCTCTCCCCCCAGCAAAACGCCGCCAAATTCTACAAGGACTACGCCCGGATGAAGAATGCGGAAAAGGAGCTGACCCATCAGATTCAGCTGGGACAGACGGAGCTTGGCTATCTGCAAAGCGTTCTGGAAGAACTGAACCGGGCCCAGACCGAGGCCGAGCTGGAGGAAATTCGGCTGGAGCTTCAGGAGGGCGGCTATCTCCGGCCGGACTCCGGCCGGAAGCGGGTCAAGCAGGGAAAGCTCCAACCCATGCGGTTTGAATCCACCGACGGCTATCCCATCTATGTAGGCCGGAACAACCGGCAGAATGAGGAGCTGACCTTCCGTCTGGCCAGAAAGGACGACATCTGGTGTCACGCCAGCAAGGTTCCCGGCAGCCACGTCATCATTTCCTGCGGCGGCACCACGCCCCCGGACGACACCCTGACCCAGGCCGCCCAGCTGGCAGCCTTCTACTCTGAAAACGGCAGCGGTCAGAACATCCCCGTGGACACCACCTCTGTCCGCCAGGTGAAAAAGCTTCCCGGCGGCAAGCCCGGCATGGTCATCTACCACACCTACAACACCGTCATCGTCAACCCCTACGGCGAGATTGTGGTGGATCCCCTGAATGCAGAGAAAAAAGAGCATTAAAAAAGCGTGCAAAATGCACGCTCAGCTTGTCAAAAAACTACCCAAATCCCCTCATTTGTGATATAATAATCACAGATGGGGGGATTTTATATGGAACAATGGAGAAAAGATGCACGGCACGAGCCAATCATTGTAGATTTGG
>Ga0129311_1000756_pt1 | contig 25883 bp, 35 predicted proteins | sample Go1ome_FD_94435 | JGI IMG/M metagenome (GOLD analysis project Ga0129311, IMG submission 94435) | Western lowland gorrila individual fecal microbial communities from Wisconsin, USA - Go1022B metagenome | ecosystem: Host-associated > Mammals > Digestive system > Large intestine > Fecal | place... | reverse complement strand
GCTTATCAGGTTCTCGACTTCTTCGTCCCGCTCACGGTATCTGATCTCGACTTCGGTTTCCTTCAGATCCTTTATCTCTTTAAGGAACAATCTCACTTATTTTGCCTCCGTGAGCTGACTATCATATAATCTTGTCCGCCGTTCAAGCATTACTGCATAAGATGTACATTTATGCGAATAAGTTACCATACTCACATACTCAATTATCACAGAGATTATAAGATATTTTGCTGTTATTCTATATTGGTAAAGCATATCTCTTCGCCCTCTCCACTATAAAAGTGGGCATAGGGATATATGGATTCCAAAATTACTATATCACTTTCAGAAACTGAATCGCTATCCCAGATATAGACTCTTTCAACATCAGTAAAATCTTCACCGGACGGGAGCTCATCAGGTAATGTTAGTATGTTTTGAGATATAGACTCTATTCTACACATAGAAGGCATTAACTGATATGTTATTGAAAAGCTATCCTGTTTTTGGTGTACTCCTTGACTGCCCATACTTATGAGTAAATCATAATCGTTTATTACCAAAGGATCGTTAGGATGATTCTCAAAATAATCTCTTATAATTACGATCAACCCATTAGCTGAATCTATAGAATCCACTTCAGGAAGAATTATATAGGCACTGTGCTTATTATCTACACTCCTTGCATACGATACAATCACATTATAATAGCCTTGATCTTCTATACACTCTTTTAAACCCGACAAATCATCAACACTATCATAATCATCAACACTATCATGTTGACCAAACAGAACACTAACACGAAGAAAGAGATTATACTTCTTTTCAAGAACATAGCCTATGGCAACAACAAATATTATAACAATAAAGATACATAATACACTCTTCATTATATGTTTTCGATCTTTCATCTCTATTCTCCTGCAGATTCAAAACTATGAAGAATATTATAATGATATACCAGTTGCCCATTATTATAATTTGTAGTAGCGAGAAAATGATATTTGTCAATGTACTTTAATGGACTTGACGCGAGTTGTATCGAATTGTATCGTGAACCGTCAGAAATCGTGTCCCGGAACGCCGTCCCACACGAGACCGTATTTTGTTGTTACCAAGTGCGCACTCACGCTTGTACCGGAATTTCGATTTTTAATAATTCCGTGACCAAAAACAGGGGCTTTTTGTTACGCTTTTTCAGATTCAAGAATTCTGTGACCCAAATGGATCAAATCAGGTCACGTATTTTCTATTCTTGAAATTCGGTGACCATAACGAAGCAAATTAGGTCACGGATTTTCCATATAGAAGATTCCGTGACCAAATCGATATCTTACCTGTTTCTTAGAGCGTTAATATACGACGCATATCTGTTGTTATGCGCGGTCATGGCTTCATCCGAATCCACATACTCGAGGAGTCCTTCGCGGTCCACCCATTTATAGTCAGTGGTCTCACCTTCCTGAAGGACGATCCGGTCCTTGTCGCCGCTTACATATGCAATGTACGAATAATACATGCCGTGGCTCTTATCGCTGTATGATATGCCTGTTAACTCGAGAGAATCAGCCTTAAGACCGGTCTCTTCATAGAGTTCTCTGGTCGCAGCATCGAGAGGCTCTTCACCGCTTAACGCAGAGCCGCCGGCGCTCGCCTCCCAGTAACCGGGATATACGTCTTTTACATCGCTTCGCTTGGTCAGAAGATAAGTTCCGTCAGTATGAAGTACTAACAGATCGACGATAAGATGGTATCTGCCTTCTTTTATATTTTTGAAGTTGCCGAACCCTCTTACAAACTTCTCACCGGTCCTGTTTCCGTCATGATCATACAGATCCCAGATCTCCTGCGGTGTATCAGACATAACTATCCTCCAATTGTTACTTCTATTATCTTCCCTCTGCCTCAAACACTGCCTACTACACCGGATTCGGGCAGTACTTTAGGCAATATCGGCTTATATTGCCAAATTTACTGCCCAAAACCACTACTCTGGGCAGACTTTGAGGCAATAGTCGAGATTAACTCCGCCACACCGTTATCACTCAGACTTCTTCTTTACGTCTTTGATGCTGCCGTCAGGATACTTGATCTTCATGGTATCAAGCTGGGACGAGAGGTTGCCCAAGACCATCGAGCGGTACATGTTACGAAGCTCTGTCTGCTCCTTCTTCTCTTCCTCGCTAAGCCCTTCCGTCTTTGACTTCCTGCTCAATTCATTTATGCGCTTAATAAGCTGATCGAATTCCATTTCTTTCTCCCAGTGTATCTTAAAAATGATCCTTAGATGATGATCTTCCTTATCATATCCCAGCCGGTGCACCTCGTATAGTTTTCGCCGGGAAAAACGCACTCCCTGTTCCACGGTCTGTCGAAGACCAGAACTTTAAGATTCGGCAGGTGATCGAAAAACTTAAATGCCTTTGGCGAATCCTCCACGGCAAAGTCGAACTTCATCTTATAGTAGTCTTCAAGTTCGAGGCTGAAATCAGTGTTGTAAAAGGAAGTGTCGCGGCCGTATTTATTAAGGCAATACAGTCTGACATCCTTAAGTCCGTGCATATCAAGCCACTCACGTGACGGCTCATAGGCGCTGAACGGGCGACCCGTGATTATCGAGACTTCGTGACCTTGGGAGATCAACTCATTAATTGTCGCGGAAGCACCGGGAGTCTCCTCATACGACAGCAGCACCTCGGGATCGTGGCCCTTTATCATAAAGCTTTGGAACTGATCATCATCAAGATCGAAGGATTTATCCAGATCGAAGTATCTTATCTTCTCATACGGAACGTGCTTACCGAACATCTCGACAGCAAGCCGCGAGAAACTTCTCGCGGTCTCACAAAGGCAGTCATCATAATCAACGTAAATCTTCATCACGATCAATTATACAGCAAAGGCGAAGCTGTTATGCGCGGGCTGCCTTCTTCCTCTTAACAACAGTACGATAAAATATACGCATGGATATTTATTTCGCCCCGCTTGAAGGGATTACAGGACATATATTCCGCCGCGCTTACAACGGAATCTACGGCAGCGACAGCATCGAAAAGTATTTCTCGCCTTTCTTATCGCCCGCAGAGAAATGCCCGATAACTCCCCGTGAGAAAAGAGATATTACTCCTGAGAATAATGAAGGGATCTATCTGGTCCCCCAGATCCTGACGTGTAAGTCGGACTATTTTATCGACGCAACAAAAGAACTTAAGGCTATGGGATATGAGGAAGTAAACTTAAACCTCGGCTGCCCTTCGGGAACCGTCTGCGCGAAAGGAAAAGGCGCGGGGTTCCTGCCCGAGACTTTGGCGTTGCAGAAGTTTCTTGATGACATCTATTCTTATGCAGATTCCGACGGTATGAAGATCTCGGTCAAGACGCGCCTCGGCTACTATAACCCGGACGAGTTCTATGACCTCATAGACATCTTCAATGCATTCCCTATAAGCGAGCTGATCGTGCACCCCAGGATAAGATCCGACTTCTATAAGGGCGAGCCCCGCAGGGAATACTATGCATACGCTTTGGAGCATTCCAAGAACCCGCTCGTATATAACGGCAATATCTTTACCGTTAAAGACTACGAAGACTTATCAGGCGCATTCGGTAGCACCCTTGATCCTGTAATGCTCGGAAGAGGTCGCATATCAGATCCGTCCCTCGCTGATAAACTTAAGGGCGTCACGACCGAAACCGACTTCGTCAAACTTCGTAAGCTTCACGACACCATCTACCACGAGTATCAGAAGATCATGTCTCCTGACATCAACGTACTGTTTAAGATGAGAGAACTGTGGACTTACTGGCAAGTGCTTTTCGAGGGGCGCGAGCGCGATATCAAAAAGCTGCTGAAAGCGAAGAAGTACGCTGAGTACGAGAGCATCGCATACAGTATCCTGCCGTAATTATCTCAGCTTAACTCGCTCATAATATCGTCGTAACTCATCTGTATGGAATCGCGGTCCGACAGGCTGATCATGCCTTCGATGCGGGACGATCCGAAGATAACTTCCTCGACATTACCGGCGTATCCTGCGATGAATTCCCCGAACTCATCCTCATCCATTACACCCGTCTGCTCATCCGACTCGACAAAGTATTGCGATCCGGAAGACGAGACCGCACCTTCGGCGCCGGCAACGCGTGTAAGATCATCGTCATCCACCGCCATCACAAGGTAGTTATCATAGAACGAATCGAGCACACCGAAAGTATAGTGAACGATGATATTTCCGTCATTAAGGTAAACGAGCTCGCCTAACGTATCGCCCGTATCAATATCCGTTCCGGGAATGAGCGCACTCTCCTCGAAGTTCGCGAACGACGGCCAGTGCATCATCGACTCGGCCCTGTCACGCTCCTCGTCATAGGTATAGATACTGAGCGCCGCAAGTTCATACGTTCCGGAAGCAACAGGATGCGCTTCCTCCTCATCCGATGCATATACGATAAACAGCTCCGGAATACCGTCGCCTGTAATATCATACAGAGCACACGGCTCGAAAGAGTGATCCTCGGAATCCTCGATCAATCTGATTTTATCTTCGTATTGCCGGAGAATTTCGGTATAAGCCGCTGCGTACCCGCCAGCCTCGTTACTCTCCGCACTCTCGCGGGTCTTTGTAACCGATGAACATGATGTAAGCACCATCGCAGCAGCAACTGCCGTAACCATAAGTCTTCGCATAGATCTACCTCCGAATTCCTATTCCTGAAATAGATTCTATCATCAAATCTTACTTCTTAGCAGTCTTAACCCGCGAATGATGAGTAAGAATCCGTTATATGATCCATGTTGATCTCGCTGTCGAAGAACCATCTGATCCATGCATTACCGTCAGCATTCGAATTGTATTCGTTATACAGTGCTTCATACTCCGCTTCGCTGATCTCGTTGCCGTCCGCGTTGTAATAAGTCATCACCGTTCCCGCATCTTCAGCAAGTTCCATGCAGACCACGTCAAACACGATCCTGTTATCCTGAATCGACAGATACCCGTAATCGTTATAGACACATGTTATCCCATAGCTGTGGCAGTCATGAACGAGATATCTGTACACGCCGCCATCCTGATAATAAGAAACCGGAAGACCGATAGAGAAGTCAGGATAATTCGAAGATCTGTAATCAACAGAAGGATCTTCAAGATCAGACTCCAGCTCGACAATGCTGCCATCTGCAGTAACCTCATATATCCACAACTGAGTTACAGGACCGTTGTTATACTCGGCGCGCTTACAAACTTCAAGCAAACCGTCTTGATCAAAATCGGTGATCGCATACACGCAATACCAATCAGGCTCCACATTATCTTCGTCGGACAAACGCCAGACATCGATGTTGTCATAGATCGTCTGAAGCTGCCATGCGTACTCCTCATCAACCGGCTCACGTACCGAAGAAGCCGGGATGAAGACTAATTCATCATTAATAAACTCCACAGTTCCTGTAGTATAACTGTCAGGATATATATACTCCTCAACGTTAAGAACACCGTCTTCAAACGACTTTATCGTATAGCTGTGATCCATTTCTCCCAGAGTATAGAAAACCTGATTGTATACATCATAGAGGACGATAGTTACTACTACGTATCCGCTGCCGTGCTGAATGTCCGTGATCACGTCATCGTACCCGTCGCCAGTAAAATCATAGATAATATTCTGCTCAGGATATTCATCGGAACTCATACGGAAAGCCACGCCGTAACCGCCAATATACTCGTCCAGATCTCTTATCGCCTGCTCCATATCAAGCGTTGTCTCCGTAGCAGACTCAGAAGATTCCGCAGGTGCGTTGTCACACGCTGTAAGCGACATTAAAACCGCTGCCGCGAGTACCAAAGATATTATCTTTCTTTTCATATTCATTAACTCTTATTTATGACTCATTAACGAGCTTTCCCGTGATATGCTCCGGGGTCAGCTCAAGGCACTGCGCTCTCGGAAGCGCGAACTCAACTTCATGCCTGATATATTCTTCATCGTTCGTAAACTTGCGGCACAGGTTCGTTCCTATCTTCGTAATGAGATCGGGATCCGTAACAAATCTGATCCTGCCGAAAACAACCACAGACGTTATATTAAGAGCCCATTCGCCTTCCCTGCGAAAACCTTCATCCATAACACAGTAGCTCACCTTGTCGCACTTCATTATGGAATCGATCTTATGGCCTTCTTTGGCACCGTGAAAGTAGAGCTTACCGTCTTCTTCGCAATACCAGTGGTCGAGCGGGATGCCGTACGGATACCCGTCATCACCGATCATCGAGAGCACACCGCGCGGCTGCTCCTTAAGCACGCGGATGCATTCTTCATCCGACACCTGCTGTTTGAATCTTCTCATCTTTCTGAACATAACTTACTCCTTTTCGATGCCCTTCAGGTTATTTTCCTTCTCAAAGAAAGCCTCTTTCAGCATCTTGTATTCTTCATCTGTGCAGACCTCGCGGCACTTGGGTTCGAAAGACTCTGTGACCTCGAAGCACTGCTTCATGTTGTCGCAGGGATATTCAATGCAGCCGGAGCACGTCAGAATGCCCTTATCTTCGCAACATTTAACGACATGGTATCTGCACCAGTTCTCAGGCTTGCAGCCCATGCAAGATATCTCCTCGTTCGTTACAACGTGATCGCGGTAACCGATCTTCATCCACAGCTCGGCGGTATGACGGAGTTCATCATCAGTCTTTTCGAAAGGATGCGCCACATATCTCGGGCACGCCGCGCAGTTATTTCCGCAGGCAGCGATTATTTTGTCCATCGGTTTCTCCTGTTCTTATTTAAGGTTTGCTTTTATATAAGCACAAACCTTGTCATTCCATCTTGATGCTGACTCAACGCCTGTACTCCAATGATATATCTTCGAATGACCTTGTTCCATCGATATATTCACGATAAGCATTCTCGGGGTCTTTGCCGTGGAACACCTTGCAAAGACCACAGGCATCACAATCTGCAATACAAGGATATCTGTTCAATATATACGACCTGCGTTCATCAACGGTAGAAAGTTTTATTTCCGGAGCCGCGTCCATCTTCATCCTCTAATCTGTCTGTTCTGACGGTGCTCTTCCATGTATGCCATGTTGATCTCACTTATCTCGCGTTTACCGTCGATATAATCCTGATAAATACCCCACGGGCTTCCGCCGCCGAGCCAGCACGAAGAACAGTTCTCGCACCCGCTTCCGCAGTCGAGCGAAGATCTGATTATCGCCTCCCGCTCTTCTCTCGTAGTGTCCTTGATAAGAATCGATTTCATATGAGATTCCTCACGTATTCTCTTCAGAAGCCATCTCGGCATTAATGACATCTTCGTTCGCAGCCATAGCCTGCAGCGTCATCGTAAGAAGCTTATCAAGCTCCCAGCCGAGCTGCTGCGCGCCACGCTCGATGACCTCTCTGGAACACCCTGCAGCAAAACCCTTACTTTTATACTTCTTCTTGAGCGACTTAAGTTCCATGTCTTTCGTGCTTTTCGAAGGTCTCATAAGTGCCGCGGCCCAGATAAGACCCGTAAGCTCATCCGCAGCGAAAAGCACTTTCTCCATCTCACGCACAGGCTCGACATTTATCGTCGTACCGGAGCCTTAAGGCAGTGCTCTTCCGGGTACAGTTCAAAGTCTATATCGTGCAGGAGACCCACGATCCCCCAATACTCTGCTTCATCAGCATATCCGAGTTCTTCCGCATACCACTTCATTACTGCCTCAACAGTCAGCGCGTGCTGAATATGAAACGGATCTTTATTGTATTTCTTTAATAGTGTGAATGCTTCTTCCCTGGTAATCAAATGACCGCCCTCCGCTATCCTGATGATGTGAATGGTTTTATTTTATGCCTAGCGGTTTGATAGGTAAAGAATGCCTGATCACAAATTTACAACATAAAGCATCCCCATAAATTGTAACCTCTCCTGTATAATTGACCTTGTGAGACCTGCCTTGACTAACGATACCCGGAGAAGTCTTTCTACGAGAGTCGCAAAGCGGTTATTCTTACGGAAAACTACTTTATACTTCCGGGACAGGAGATATTCGCATTAGAGCGCATCTCAAAATACGTTACTGGATAACCTCGATGTAAATTGCGCTACCCCGGGTTCTCATATTGGCAGGTCAAAGCGCCGCCCGTGGAGAAGGCGGAGCCGTCGGAGAAGACTTTCCGAGCATCCACGGGAAACAGCGATTGATCAGTTCTATCAATACTGCAGATAATCCCAGAGTTATTGTGATTATCATCAACCATTGAAGTGTTTTGTCTGATAGTAGTTCAACAGGTGTTCCTGCTATGCCCGTTATAAAGGTGGCAGCAGGGATACAAAATGAATTTTGAAAAACATAAGTTATCAGACTATTTTTACCGAAATACTCAATTACTCTTATTTCTCCAATATTCGACAGCAGAATAATAACAAACCACGAGCCAAAAAAAGCCGCGACCGCATATAGTATTGGATTTCCAATATCACAGAAGTATAAATCAGTCATGCCTGCAAATTTAAAATTACTATAACAAGACAAGAAGCTTCCCCCCAAAGCAAACGGGAGCAACCATGCTTTTCGGAAAGTCGTTTTATGTCTTTCATCAACTGTTCGAAATAATCGTCCCAGCGAAATGAAAGCTATCCCGGCCGGAACTAAATCAAGGCTCAAATACCAACCGCGGGCGAATAAAAAAACGACCCATTGACCAAATATGGACAGAATAAATGTGAGGAAATAAATCCATAATCTCCTCTTTACAAAGCTTTCGATGAAATAAAAAATAATCTCAGCAAAGAATAATGTGCACAAAAACCAAAGAGAAAAATAGTATTTATGTAATCGGTATCCAAGAAGCATTGATAGAACAAAGTCGCTAAATCCCCAGACAATTGGAGATCCCCCCTGGTAGAGATGAATCGCTGTCTGTAAAAGATTTGATAAAAGCCAGAGAAGGATTCCGAGTGAGAAATAGGGAAAAACAATACTTTTTGTTTTAGCCTTTACAAAAGATAAGAATGAATCATATTTGCAGAGAGAAAAAGTCAACCCAGAACAAATAAAGAAGAGAGGCATATGAAAAGAATAAATCCATATCCTAAGCACAGTCGGAGTCAGTGAAATATGCCCAAGTATGACCAAAAGAATGGCAAGCCCTTTAATGGTATCAATCAGTCTGCTTCTTTGCATGTGAATCTATCCTTAATAATAGTTGCTGAGAAATAGTAAAGAGCACAAATTATCCAAGTGAATGCTATTTTATAATAACAAATAATCTAATACAAGCTTATCCAAGTACGCTGACGGGACCGATACAGCAGATTCCGTAAACCGCAAGGATCATTCCAAGTTACCGCACAATGGCTGATAGCTGTAAGCACCTGGAATTATTGATAATCTATACTAACCCGCTATCACAAATCCTTCTCTTCATAAGGTTTGTCCCAGGAACCGATCTCAATCAGATTGCCTTCGGGATCAGCTATGTAACAGGTCCTCTGTCCCCATGGTTCCGTGGTCGGGGCAAGAACGGATGTAGCTCCCTGCTTTATGACACGATCATACACTGCATCAACTTCATCAAAAGTATCAACATAAAGTGCTAGTTCAAAATGTCCGTTTAGCCCTTTTACATATTCGTACTTACGGCTGGTCATATTTTCAAAATCCTTGCGACCGTATAACAGGAAGAGAGTTCCGTCCTTAACAAGATACACATTTGAAGTATCCTCAGACTCCTTTATCTCAAATCCGAGAACATCTCTGTAGAAGCGGATCATTGACGCAATATCTTCAACAAATATTCCGAAACCGTCTAATCTCATATGCATCTCCTCGATTGTTTTACTGTCTATTTTCTTGACTTAAAAAACGGAAACGCCTATTTACGGGGCTTTCCAGAGTTATGTATTATTCGTATGCTTCCTTATTCGTTAGTCTCCGCCCTTCTGACATCCTCGCTTCTGTCAATTGAGAAATCAATCTGGGTAAACTCATCATTATCCGGCAGGATCATCTCGAAATTATCCGTATAATCCCAAGTGATCACAGCTTCTTCAATGGCAAGATCAAGAACATGTCCGCCCGAGGTCCTGTCATCCGAGATAAAGTGCAGATGCCATCCGGCATTGTTAAGTTCTGACATATAAGCGGGACAGTAAAGACCGACTACCGTACCGGAAACATTCTCCATGTCAAAGAATGTCTGATCCGTTTCCAGTACAACAACGAGCGGCTCATACGGCTTATCCTGCGCATACTCGCTTCGTGCGTACACTGTATTGAAAACACCGTCGATCCTTATCATGTAGAATCTGTTCCCGCCAAGCTCGGCCACTTTCCCGTTAAGGATCTCCATAAGATCATCAAAACTTGCGACATTATTTATTGATACTTCTTCGTCAGCATCCATGAACGTCACATTCGAGAAAGGTATCGTCTCATCATCAGAGGGGACCTCAACAGTACCGTCCCCGGCAGCGCGGTAGACTACACCATCAACCATGATTAACTCACCGTTAAGTCTGTCGAATGTTCCGATGCCGGTATCTCCGCAGGTCTTAAGCTCGCCTATCGATATGCTGCCGTTATAATCTCCCTGCAGTAATCCCTGAAGAAGAGAAACCTGATATAAGGTATCCCGGTCTTCCGAAGTCTCCTCGTGCGTTGTTGACTCAGCTATTTCATTATCGTTTTGAAGGTCGCAGCCGGATGCGCCGATCATCAAAGAAAGACAGACTGCCGACAGAGTAACCTTAGTTATCATATTGTTTTTCATTATTAATCCTCCTCAAAAACTCGTATTTGACAGTACAAGATCAAAAGGCTTTATTTAGAAGTTCCGAACCATAAGCAGCTGCAAATACACCGATAAATGCAGTTACTGCGGCAATCGCCAGCGATATAAGACAGACCCACCAACGCCATTCTTTTACCTTCTTAACACCGACGATGATCTGAACGATCGTCAGGATAAGATAGATGACGGCTCCTGCAACGAGGATTACAACCATGATTGTGTCGTCACTGTTTCCATAGAAATCAAAATTGGCATTCTTGAGTGCTAAGTACCAGATGACCACTGAAAATAATAGCGACCAAACTATCTGTATGATGAAGTAGCTTGATTTTCTCATTAATTTGTCTTCCCTCGTGCCCGAACGTTCCTGTGGCTTACTGATATCAGGATACTGTTATTACCCGTATTAGACTGTACCCGTACTGTCATAGTTATTATAACATCCATGTAAAGATATCTTAAGAAATACAAGCTATAATACAAGGATGCAACCATCGGTTGACAAAGTTCAAGGCGAGGTTGGTGGTTATGTATAACAGTTTCTTGTTAGTCTTTAGCCATCAAACCACGGAGGTGATGCAAATGACAATTGCTGACAGGATTCAGACTTTGAGAAAATCAAAGGGCATGTCTCAGGAAGAACTGGCAGATGTTGCCGGTGTATCCCGTCAGGCTGTCTCCAAGTGGGAGAGCGAACAGTCTACTCCCGACCTTGATAAGGTAGTGATCCTGAGTGAGATTTTCGATGTAACTACAGATTATCTGCTTAAGGGAATAGAACCTGTTGAGACGACTGACCATAAAACGATGGCGGATGTGGTCGATCAGAAGATCCTTACCGAGAAGAACGGTAAACGTGCCCAAAGTATTCTTAAATGGGTTCTGATCGTTTTAGGGGCTCTTCTTGCCATCGATTTTATCTCGATGCTGATCTATTTCCTCATTAACGGTTTCCCAACCTGATCTGATCCCCAAATAACACGACCAAGAAAAAAGCCCGGCAGGTCGGACTGTGGTATTAATGCGCCCAAAAGGAGAAAACAATGAACAAAGTAAAACAATTCATAAAGAACATAAGCCCACTGAACAACAGGACGGAGATGCCTGCCATCCTCTATGTGATCAAGGTAATAATAATATTCTGGTTTGTGAAATTGGGATCGGAATTAATAGGTGAAGGTGTCGTCTTAGGAGCCCTTTTTGCATGCGGCAAGAATCCTTTGCAGGGAGAAATGTTCGATAACAACACTATGATGCTGATAATGTATTTCGGTTACGGCCTTTTGACCGGATTAATGATCCTTTACTGGAAACTGTTCCAGAAGAAGACTCTGGCCCGTCTGGGATTTACAAAGAAAGCAGGGACATTCGTTATAGGCGCAATAGCCGGCATTGTTCTTATAACAGTATCAGTTGCTTCAGTCATGCTTACCGGCGCAATGACCTTTAATGGCGTATTCAGCAGCTTTGATATCAGATTTATCGTTCTCATGCTGGGCGGATTTATCTGCCAGGGAGCCATGGAGGAAGTGCTTTGCAGAGGCATCGTCCTTCAGCTCCTCAAAGACAAGGTGCCGGTCCCAGTTGCAGTAGGCGTAAGCACTGCCTTGTTCACTATTCCCCATCTTTCCAATATGAGAGAAGCCGGTGCAGGGATCATCATTTTCGCAATTACAAATCTTATCCTGATATCTTTAATCTTCTCATTCCTTACCCTACGCTTTAAGAGCATTTGGGCTTCTTGCGGTCTTCATTCGGTTTGGAACTTCATACTGTTTAACATTTTAGGGCTCAACTTAAGCGGCAATGATCAGATGACAGCAGCTGTTTTCGACATGCGTTCGGTTGGAAGCAATATATTGAACGGCGGAGAGTACGGCATAGAAGCGAGTGCTGTCACGGCAGTGGTTTTAGCTGTTGCCATAACAGGCTGCTTCATTATTTCCCGCATTGGGAAAGGATCTGCTGCGGAAGCTATTAACTGTTCCGTCACTTTCCTGCCTTAACCGTTCTCCTTTTAATTCGCTATGCCCTTAAGACGGAGAACCCTTGAAGAAGGTCACAAACTCATTTTACTGGTTGTGTCATCAAACACATTCATATGTATTCCATGTGACTCGCACATATCGACAATGCTCTTATAAAGCTTGATATAAGGATCATTGGCATTATAGGTCTTAGGCTTTTGTTCAATAATATACTTCTTAACCTGAGATGAATCTCTCACCTTAATCACCAGCACGCGATGGCCGCCGGCAACTTCAGTAAGAAACGGCGGCGTGATATAAAGATCGCGGATGTTGTTGATGACCCATGTATCGTCATTTACCTTAAGGTCGATAAGGCCTATCTGCAGCGTCTTAATTACATTCTTACCCTGTTTCTTGTAGTACAAAGACAGTGAGAGGAACAAGACTATAGTTGATAAAGTACCGAATGTGATAAAACCCAGTAGGATAATCATGGAACGGATTAATCCAGTTTTCGATATTAAGTAGATAGCTGCCCCCCACGCAAACAGTATTGCTACGCCACAGAAACCTGATAATCTCAGCAGCGCGCTGGGGAACGCCAACTCATACGTTCCTACATATCGTCCGTCGGAAAGCTGTTCGTCAGAATCTTCATCACACTCCGACACGTCATGCTTTCTTATGCTGATCGCATCCGACATCCTTAAAAACTCGCTGTCCGAGAACCCGTCGCAGTCGATATAGAGAAGACCTTCCTCCCCGTCGAAAACAAGACTCTTTACAACTTTGACACCTCTTCCTGCGCTCTGAGTCTCGAGCTGGCATTTGATAAAAGTCTCGAGAGGGTAGAATCCGTGTGCTTTACCTTTAATGACATCTATACCTTCATCGTTAATGGTAATCCGCATTTTTTTTATTTTTACAGCCGAGTGCAGGCCTGCTGCCAGACCAATCAGCAAGAAAGCACCAAGAAGGATCAGATAGATCTTTACGTTCTTGCTAAGGGAAGAGGGATCCTTCATCAGCATTCTCGGAATACCGTAAATAAGATAAAGAATCACCGATCCGATGACAGGCGTCAGGAATGCTTTAACCTTGGCATTTTTGTTTTCAAAAACAATCTCGTTCATATTAATAGTCATACTATTGCGGGAACCATGATATTCTTATGCCCTTACCTCTCAATTTTCATTATAACAAGAATGCTCGAAGGCTGTACGGGTATGATTCGTGTCTGCGACTTAATATGCAATTACCCCCGGAGTTGATCTTCGGGGGCGCTATGCCAGTTATGCATTAATGTTCTTCATTCATTTCTCTATTCCTTAGCACATAATATTCCTGGTTTTGCAGTCACCTCAGCTATTTCTTGAAGCAATGACTTTAGCAAAGATCTTTCTAAAAAGAAACCGTACTGCAGGCTGGATGAAGAAGATCTGAGAGAAAAACGCAAACGGAAAGTTGTGACATATAAGATCTATCCAGTTTGCAATCAGAGTAAAGATATTAAATCCGTTGTAATAAGGATAGTAAAGAAATGCTGCAATAAAACTCATTGCAGGGCACATGATCAGTACTGTGCATGAGATTATTACAGTCTCGAAGATCATCGGGTGAACCTTCTTCGGATCAAACATTGATATGGCCATTTTAAATGACAAAGGGCTGCCGGCAAGGCACTCGAGAGAATAAGCGAAAACAAATTCCACCAGAACCACTGCCCAGATCGGAAGCATTCGTCCGAACATATATACTCCTCACAGGCACAAAAATAGTGCTCGCCCGTAATCCACCAGATAACATACGTACCGTGATCAGATTTACGTGCAGAGCACTACATGTGTCGTTTATGTTTTTAACGCTCAGAATACTATCACAAAACCCGGATAAATTCTAATAGATTTTTCGTGGTCTGGGGCGCTTTAAATCTATGCTCTTAGGCAAGACCCCATCAAGTTCTTGGATATCTATTTCTTTGGTAATTACATCAGCATACTGAAAAGTATATGTTTTGGGTTTATCTGTATTAATCTCTTCTATTTCAAAAACATTAGCATAAACAGCTTTAATTACAGCACTTATGCTGTTCTGCCCACTTGATTTCATATGCCTTAATCTAATGCAGGCATGAACTGCCTTATGCTCCTTATACAGAGCATAGATATTTCTCTTAATGATATCTGTTTGATTCATGATCAGTTCAGATAATCACCAACCGGGCTGGTACTGTATTGCTTCTTGATCTCGATCTTTACAGAACCGTCTTCCTTAAGCAAAAAATGAAGATTCTGACATATACATGCTGATTCTACTCTTTTCATTCTTCTTATCTCCTGTTCTATAAAAAACAACGTGTAACGCCAACCGGATTTACGCAGTCGATAGCTACACGTTGTCTGTATATATTTTACTCCCATCAGGTATTATGTCTTGATCTGGGCATAATGCACAGATTTTTATTCCGCTTATATTGTCATAATTACAATCTCGTTTTTTCTATCGCCAGATTAGTCATATCATCTGCTTGGGTACTGTTAACAGCTATAGATAATTCCTTTATTGTCTTTCTCAGGAATATGAATCCTATAGCAGCCGATATGACATCGGATATCACAGCTGCCCAAAGCATAGTAACGATACTGTGGGATACTGCAGCAAGAACGATGGAAGCAGGAACAAAAATGATCACATCACGTAAAAGAGCGAGCAATGTGGATTTAAAACTGTTTCCCATTGATTGAAGCATGATCGCCGCTGATTTTATAAAGCAGGTAAGTATGATGCCTCCCAGGAAGATCCTGATGCAAAGTCTCGCATATTCCATATACTCCGGCGTATTATTTTTCCCGAACAATCCTATAACTGCATCAGGTATGAGTTCGAAAATAAGGAACGATATCGTGCCGACTGCAAGTATCAGTTTGGTAATAACTGCAATAGTCTCTTTAACACGGTCCATCTTACCCGATCCAAGGTTAAATCCGATTATCGGTTGCCCGCCAAGACTTATGCCGATTACGACAGATACAACGATCCCGAATACTTTCATTACTATTCCCACTACAGCCAGTGGTGTTACAGCTCCATATGCGATACCTGTACTTGCATAAGTCTCATATCCGTATTTGCCAAGAAGATTATTATTTACGGCAATGATTATGACTATGGACAGCTGAACGATAAGTGAAGCCATTCCTACACTTGCGATCTTGCTTATAACTTTCAGATCAAGGCATAATGACTCCCTGCTTATCTTGAACTGCTTTGGTCTGAAAAGATAAGTAACGCTCATGCCAAATGTTATGATCTGGCCTATAACAGTAGCTATAGCAGCCCCTCTGACACCCATGCCGAACATGAATATAAACACAGGATCTAAGATCAGGTTGGCTATTGCACCAGAAAGTGTACATGACATTGCGTACTTAGGGGAACCATCAGCTCTGATGCTTCCGTTTAATCCCTGACCAATCATGTAGAAAGGAAGACCGGCGCAGATTACCAGAAAGTAATCCGTAGCGTATTGATAGCATAACTCTTCTTCGGGGTTAGCACCGAACAGGCTGAGTATATTCCTTCGAAAAACAAATCCTAATATACACAGTATTACAGATACTGATACGAGCACTACAAATCCATTCCCGACAAACTTATCAGCTTTCTTTTTCTCATTCATTCCAAGCGCGATCGAGAATCCTGATGCTGCCCCGTCGCCTATAAGTAAAGCCAAACCGAGTGCAAGCACCGTAAAGGGATAGACGATATTTGTTGCTGCATTTCCAAATGCTCCGGCTTCACTCCATCCGATAAATATCTGATCGACTATGTTATAAAGTGCGGCAACAACCATACTGATGACACAGGGGATAGAAAACTTCGCGATAAGCCTTGTTATCTTTTCCTTACCAAGATCTAATTCGTTCACTATTATTCATCTCCATTTCAAATATAAAAGAGCAACAAAAAACGCAAGCCCGTAATCGGACTTACGCTTCTTTGCTGCTCATTACGTGGAGAAGTATATCACGTTTCCTAAGATTTCATAAGCAAAAATTTTTTTATCTCTTTGTCGGTTTTATTCCGGATATAACGGGTCAACGCACAAGTGCTTTTATTGATGATTCGAAGTAATCAAATCCGCCAGGGTGACGTTTGGATTGCGATAGCGGGCATTGGGATTTGGCTCCTCTACACATGCCAGTTTGATTGCAATCTTCGGACAGGACTGCGCGCACGCCATACAGTTGATACATTTTGAATAATTGTAAACTGGACGTTTATCTTCCAGATGAATGCAGCCTCTCGGGCATATTCTTGTACAGGTGCCGCACCCTACGCAGGCCTCTGTGACCTTATACAACGGAAAGGTATACATGGGACCTTTTTCCTTTTTCATCGCCACATAGCCCTGATAGAATTTTTCTTCCCCGGTGGTAGTTGGCTGAATCATTTTCTTTTGAGCATTAATATCAGCTTTCAGTGCTGCGATATGCTCATCCACCTTTTTCTCTGATTCCAGCTTTCTCTGTTCGTCCATGTCAAACACAATTATGGCGTTATCATGCATGATGATCGTATTGATGTAATCCACCTGTTTGCCCAGGTTCTCAAAAAAAGCCGCTGTGCGTTCCGCAACGCCGCCGTGATGCATGCCATAGGTGATGACCATGTAAAAATATTCAGTATCGAAGACAGAACTGCGAATAAAATCCTTCACATAATCCGGCACTTCAAATTCGAAGAGAGGACAGACTATTCCGATTCGATCTGCTTTGTAGCGCCGTTCGTTCTTCTTCATTTCCTGTGGGATACTGTATGTATCCGCATCCAGATTCCTGGCTACATATAGGCTGTTGCCGGTAGCAGAGAAATAAAAGACCATAAACCATAGCTCCTTACATCACTTCAATGCTGACTGTTATCAGGATTAACAAGGGTTTTCCCCCCAAAAACTCTTAAGCTTTGCAACCTGATTATTAACGTTGCTATTATCGTATCACAAACGCAATTACCCTATATACTTTCTATGAGAAAGGCAATTCTCAAAAAACTGCTGGCCGTTCGCTTTTAGGGTGTTAGGCAGGAAGTCCGAAGTCACTCAGATGTTGTAACGCCCTATTTATTGCGTTCTCAGCGCTTTCTCCTCAAAAGAAAAGGCGGTCCTTTTCCGCCCTTTCCTCTTGTTAATTCCATATTTTTTCAAGCAATACTTCTTTGTTCATTTTATTCTGGATTATATAAACCATTATACAACAAAGCCGAAAGAGCATCTTTGCTCCTTAGCCTGCGAAGCCGAGGCTGATATCAGCATCGACATTATAAGCCTGAAGAACAACCTCCATATCCGCTGCTGTCAGATGATTATACAGAGGAACGTGCGTTGCCACACCATTGATGAACCCACTTTCTTCCATAGCATCCAAAAGCTCACCGTACTCGGTAACTGTACCGCCGCTCACATTCTCGAGCTGTTCCAGCTCCATTATCTTTGCATCTGCTTTCTTTGTCATTGTTTTGTCCTCCATAAGATTTGAGTTTTTGTTTTCGACAAGGCTATTCTCATACTTTGGCAACAATCCAATGATTAATCCGAGGTCAGTTTGTCGGTTAAGCAACATTATCCCGTAACGGTGTCGAACACCTTGTGAAATACGGATCTGACTTATGCCAAAAACTGACGCATGTATCGCATCGGTACCTTAATTCTCCACAACAGGGATGATCGGCCGTTCCTCAGTTATTTCAAACTCCATCTTAAGATCGGTATTGTTCTGTACAGCGAGTACCATTGTATCGCCCGTTATCGTAGCAATCATGTAGTTATCCGAATCATTATACTCAACACGGTATGTTCCATCATCCTGTTGAATTGCTATACCGTAATGAACCTTTCCATACAAATAGAGCGCAATGTTCAAGTCTTCATCGCAAATAAAGACCGGCTCATCGTCGACATTTCCTTCTTCCGATACATACTTCCAGTTCGAAGTTATCGGAGCATCGTCCTTCTTAGCACATGCACACAGAGTAAAGACCAATGCAATTGCAATTATTACAGACAGGATCCTATTATTCATCTTGCTGTTCATACACATCTCTCCTTATTCTGATTTTTATAATCTATGAACATAATCCGCATCGATGTAAATAAAGTTCGGGAATGCATATTATCTGCACTTATTATAATTAAAATTGTCTGCCAGTATCTCGCGCCAGTATTTATGTTGTTCTTCAGTAAGTTCCGTAAACATGAGTTTCATCATGTCGAACTTATATTTTTCCTTGGCTTCATCAGTTAAGTATACTGATAACCACGCTGTCAGTTTATGTGATTCAAAGTCTTTAAAATCATCCGACGTATAACGAACGTATTGTTTTTCCGTCTTCTTCGGTTTTCTTATGTAATGCAGGTCACCGTCAACAAAACCGTAAGATATAGATTCAAAGAGTTTATATGTTTCTTCATGTTCTTTTATACTTGCCTTTATCTTTGAATCTATGTCACTTTCAACCTTTTCCCATGAAACGGATCTTTCACATATAACAAAAGGATTATCGCGTCCTATGATAAAAGCCTCGTCATCAAAACAGGCTTCGGCAGTATAATAATCCTTATCCGTATAGATATTGAACAACAAAGATCTGTAATCATTGAGATCTGTGTTATTGATTGCGTCAAATAGTAAATCCATATCAGACATACACTACTCCCGTAAATACCGGTTCGACTTACTGTCTATATATCTTGCCAATATTTGAAAGTATATCACAACAGGAAATACCGCCCGACCCCGTCAGATCAACTCTAATTACTATTAGCTGATTCTTTCAATCCAATCAAGTATTGTATCAACAGCTATGCTGTGATTTCCTATTTGGCAGTGCTGTTCTCCGCCTTCTTTTTTAGTAAAGCAACGCGAAGTCATAGATTTTGCATTTTTTATTTTTTCCTTGCACCTCTTAAACTGGCACATTGGTATATAGTGGTCTTTTTCTCCGGCAAGTAAAAGCACATCTTGATCTATTTTCTCATACACACTTCTCAAATTGTGTTTGCTTATAGATTTATACATCGCAGGAATCGAATCTGTGCCCGTAATAAACTGCCCTTGAGATAGCATCCAGTCTGCCAGTACACTTTTTTTAGATATTTTTGTCAACAACCTTATCAGCTTCGTCTCATTCCCGTTCTTTATGAGCTTGCGGACATACCAGCATATAAAGTCAGGGAAAATATGAGTCATTACCTCTAGTCCATCGTCCATAGCATCATATGCAACTACGTGTTTTATCCTCTTTTCAAAAGCTGCGGCCCTCAAGGCAAAGAACCCTCCCCATGATATTCCTACCATCGTACAGGATCTAACACCGAAGTAATCAAGAACTGATGCAACAGGGTATTCAAAGCTCTCCTTAAAATATATTTTTTGCCATACGCAATCTCCTTGGCCTGGTCCTTCCATAAGAATTACATCAAAACCGTCTTGAACAAAGCTGCGCACCTGAAGCACAAATTCCTCTATAAAAGAATCATATCCGCCGCAAACGAGTACAGTCTGTTTGTAATTCTCCGGAGTCATTCGAATACACTTAAGGAACCCTTTTTCATATGGAACTTCATATGACTTATACTCTATTCCCGCCTGCTCAAACGCTTTATGATATTCCTCAATACATTTATCATATAATGCATGCTTTCTGCTATCACTTTGCTTTAGAAAAAATTCTGCCATTCTATCATAATAAGCGGCATGCATATAGTTGTTACTATCAATAGCCATAGCTGATAATTTGATCCATGCCTCGTACCATTCTTCTAATGTACGAACATCTGACAAATACTTGATAACTAGTTCTTCATCACAAGCTTCCTTTCCATAAGTCAACACCCGGTTTATCTGGAAATTGAATTGCTTGATTCTATTAACTTTCTTATATCCTTCTAATTTCATCGTATCGATCCTCCTGTCTTTTCTGACATCCATTACTCCATCAGATCACGGGCCTTTATGTTCGGGTTGTGGTAACGTTTTCGCTTTTCCGGCAAGCTGAGTTTCTTTGATATCAATGTTCCGAGTTCAATGTATGCTTCAGGTGTCTTAAACTGTATCGCCTTGGCGGGACAATAAACTACACATGCATTGCATCCGTGACAATAGTGATTCCATTTCGGCCGTCGGTTTTCGATCGTTATGTTCTTTGTGGGACAGACCTTTGCGCAAGTCGAGCAGCCGGTGCATCTGCTGTCCGTGTAAAATCCCTTGTCGTATTCATGTTCAACATTGAGATACGGAACCATCATCCTGGGGAACAGTTTTCTTGTTATGGCAGACATATGCGGATACTTTCTGATCTTCCTTTTGGATATCTCATGAGCAGTCATGCTCATACTTTTCTCCATCAAAGGGAGCATGAGCTTCTCGGGCGGAAAAGGCGGATATGCAATGCATTGGCTTGCAACGCACCTGACAGTACGCGCATAACTGAGATGAGCACCTTTAGATGAAAGAATGTCTTCCACAGTCTCAAATGCTTTTCCGTGAACAGCTATATAAGTGGCAACCATAAAGATATAGGCATTTGGGTTTACAGAAAGCTCTGAGATAAAAGTCTTCATTCTTCCGGGTATATCCCACTCGTAAACCGGACATACAAAACCGATGACTTCCGCATCCTCTGCGCTGTATTCCGAAGGATCCTTTCTGACATTTACTATCTCGGTATCCTTTAACACATCAGCTATGATCCTTGCAGCCCGCAGACTGTTTCCCGTTCCGCTGAAGCAGTAGATAACTTTTTTCATTAATCGTCTCCTTTAGGGGTAACACTTGTAACCTCTTCGGGAGTATTATAGAATTGCGTTGTAAACGATAGCAAGCAAAAAAGCTAATGTGTCACACATTCAGGAGATCTGTTACTCATGAACAATACGAACGGACTTATAGCCGAACAGTCAAAGAAGAAAATAGCCGAGGCTATGCTCAAGGTAATGAAGATCTATGATTATAAAGAGATCACGGTAACTCAGATCACGCAGGAAGCCCGGATATCAAGAAAGACTTTCTACAGGCATTTCAGTGACAAAGATGAGGTGCTTAAGCATCTTTTTAACTCACTGTATAAAGAATGCCTGCTATCGATGAAAGACAAAGGATCACATCATTACTGGGATATTATGCAATGCTTTTTCGACTTCTGGGAAAAGCATGCCGAAACACTGAAGCTCATGAAACAGAGCAACCTGCTTCATCAGCTTTTTGAAGAATCGTATGACCGGTCTTTTGAAGTGTTCAGATTCGTAAGATCCTCAGAGATAGTTGACCATTACAGAGATCAGCTTCCATATCTTCTTGCATACAGTATAGGAGGTATGAACTCAATGCTTATCAAATGGATAGAGGGCGGAATGACCATTCCTTCATCAACACTTATCTTATGTTTAAAAGAGGGGTTCAGTTCTGATCTTTTGTAAAGAACACCTAACCATACAACCGGGTTAAGGACTCACCGTTTCACTAAATTCAGTATTATCTTTGGTCAACTTTATTCACGATTTTCAGTTCTACTGAGCTGATTGCTTTTTCTTGTTAAATAAATCTCCTAATCCCATATATTTCTCCTTCTGCTATAAGTGTAGTCAAATATTCTTCCGGTATATCGTTACTTGTTATCTTAGTTTTTCTATATCCTTCTCTTTCCAGGTTTCCTCACACCATTCCTGTTTTGCAAGCTTTCTCAAAAAAACAGCATACTCATCCGGTTTTCTGGAAATATAGCCACAATGACCAATATCTCCCGGACTCCAGTATTTTGCGTTTGGATAGTGCTTCCTTATTTTTTCATATGACTTGAACGCCGGTTCATTCGTTGACCAGATGAACAGATACTTCTTTTGTTCTTCTGAAGATGCTTCCGGATAATCAAATGTATAACAGGCATCACTCTCTTTTCCGATCGATGCATCCGACATAAACGGGGCAGAATCAGCCAATCCCTTTATAAACCACTTATAGGGTGAGATATCACCGTGGATCATCCACTGTACCATCTTGTTTTTTGAAAATCTTTCGGTGATCTCTTCATAAGATCCGTGCTGCGCCTGATGAACCATGCTTTTAAACTTCATTCTCATGATTGCGCGTAACCATCCGGAAAAATGAAAGAACGGGCCGCCATCAAACAGATACTGGTCAACGCTTATGCCTGCTTCCGGCATTTTTGAAGCAAATGTCAGAGCAATTTCAGCTCCCATGGATGCTCCCTGTACAAGAGCCAGATGACCTATGCCCTCCTTCTTCAGATATGAGATGATTTTTCCAGCCTGATCATCCCTGGTGGTAAAGCTGCCTCCATTCTCATGATGTCCATCATAAGTAGGGAATATAATATAGAATTCATCGGAGATCATTTCAGCTATATGCAATAGTCCGGCACCTGTTGAAAATGAACCATTTAGCATCAGTATCACCGGTTTTTCTTTGTTTCCTACTGTCTCAAAGATCATTCCGTCGCCTCCATTCTCGATAACTCTTCATCAAGTATATCCAGAATACTTTTGATCTCATCTTTCGTCCCGGCATCAATCTTAGCGATAATAGCATTTATCCGTTTATTAAGCCCCTGATGCAGCTTAATATGCCCTTCATAAGCAACCCTACCCTTCTCGCTCAACGAAAGCCAGACTTCATTGATTCCGTCACCTGCAGTCTTGAATATCATTTCCTTTTCAGACAGCTTGGACACAATCTGTGATACCCCGCCCTTTGTTATCCCCAACTGCTCTGCAAGTCTGGTCGTGGTGCTTTTTCCATCAGCTCCGATAGCATCTATTACATGTATCTCGGATGGATACAACAACGTATCAGTCCCATAATATCGTGGTTTCTTTGTAACGCTATTATATTTATTTATCAACCTCAGTCCGGATTGAAGGAACATATTCTCCATAGAATACCTCTTGTTGTTTAGCTGCTAAACAACAGTATATCACACATATCATTTTTGGCAATAACAAACGGCAGTGAAAATCTTTCATCTTGCACAGACTTTTCACCGCCGTTACAGAAGAATTATTCAATTTTGCATATCATGGATAAATTCCGATTATCCGTTCTATTGATTCAATACTTCTTTGTTTTTATTAGGATAGCTACAGAGCACGCTATCCAAATATTTAATCCCACAGAAATATTTACATATCGAGGTGTCTTTTACTGCGCATTTATGTTCTTTTGAATTTTCCGCTGCATTCCACGGACAAACACTTTGATTCCAGTCAACATTTCACTGCTATTAGCTGCAATTTCAAAGCCACTAAGATAAGAATCGTCACAATCAAGATGTACAGAACCGCAAGATATTGTATATCCATCATTCGTAAGATTAACTCGTGCAATATTGAAGGTATCAGATTGCGGACTTGCCCAGTGTGCAATAAAAGAACTGTCGGATTCCCACGAAACAGTGAAATCTGTAGCGTATGAATATCGCGTCTCTTCGATTCTTATACCGGAAGCGGGCTCGTTATCTCCTTTTCCTGAAAAGACGCCATTCACAGGAGCTTCAATACCAAGATATGACTCACCCGGGTTGGCATCTTCATAACGGAGCACCTCAACATATTGTATTCCAATCTGTGATGTGTCACCTGAATGATACTCCAAAACCGGTGCATCGTTCGACACGGCATGGAACTTCCAGTGTTCTATGGCAATATGGACCGCGTGTTTGAAGGGATTACCTCTTGCTGATCATCCCGGGTGCGAGCCACACGGACCTCTATGATCAGGTGGACATTATCCCCTTTGATAAGATCGAGGAGTTCATAAGATCCAATATCTGATAATATTAGTATTATTTGTCGAGGGGAGACTGAGACTTGATACTGCTATTAAAGATATTCGAGAGCTTTAAGATCATTGATTTTCCGACCGCTTATATCATGGCTTTTACGGGAGCATGGTTTCTGGTCTTCCTGGTAACGGTTGTTTTTGTAAAGCCGAAGAATAAGGATGTTTACAGGATCGTTGGTGCTATTCCTGTCATACATTTCCTGGTGTTCTTTTTCTTTAACTACACCGAAGGCGATTTCAATCTGGGATTCGGCAGATTCGTATGGTTCCTGATCGCAGCATTTGTCTATGCGGTCGCTGGAATCGTCATTGCTAATAAGGAGAAGGTGATAAGACACGTCGTGATCACCGGGATACTGGTCTTTATCACGTTTGCCCTGAGTGTCTTTTATATCTCGGGGATCAGCCATTACTCGCGTTTTACAAACTATTCGCACATGAACTACGAGCAGTCGATGGCGGCGCTTATCGATGAGATCGAGGGACACTACATCCTGTCTGACCATAAGAATAACGACTACGATGCTCTTCGTGCAGAGTATATTCCTCTGGCAGCGCAGGCGGATGCCGCACACGATGAGCTCGCGTATGCGCAGGCGGTAGCAAGCTTATGTTACGAGTTTCACGACGGCCACTTAAGTGCCTTTGTCATAGACCCGCAGCTTAGAAGCGATCTCGTAGTGAGTATGCTGGGTAACGACTACGGCTTTTCGATGTTGAGAACGGATGACGGCGATGTCGTTGCTGTCCTGACGGACGAGACTTCAGCCGCTTACGAGCTTGGAATACATGACGGAACCATAATAACGGGCTGGGGCGGATTCGATATCGATGAGGCTTTAAGCAACGTCAGCTGCATTACGCCCTGCTGGCCTGTGGAGGCATTTCCTGACGCGAGAAACGAAGAAATAATGAGACCTGTTTTCCTTGCAGGCAACGGCGGTGATACCGTTAGTGTCAGGTTTATAGACGATGACGGAAATGAGACCGAAGTGACGCTTAACAGTATCGGCAGTTACTACGACCGTTATATGGAAGCAACGGCTCCTTTTACAGGTAAGGTGAGAGATGAGTTCGGATACAGTGAGATGCTTAATGACCACTGCGGATATATCTGCATCCCGATCGAAGAATACGAGACTTTTGGTGATATCGAGGCCGCACTCATCGACGACTATCCTGCCGTAAGAGAGCTCCTTATTTCCCGTATCGATCAGATGATAGATCAGGGCATGGACAGGCTCATAATCGATGCACGCGGCAATGACGGAGGTCTGGATATTCTCGCGTC
>Ga0129311_1000752_pt1 | contig 25915 bp, 29 predicted proteins | sample Go1ome_FD_94435 | JGI IMG/M metagenome (GOLD analysis project Ga0129311, IMG submission 94435) | Western lowland gorrila individual fecal microbial communities from Wisconsin, USA - Go1022B metagenome | ecosystem: Host-associated > Mammals > Digestive system > Large intestine > Fecal | place... | reverse complement strand
TTATATGTTAAGCATTGACCTTTTTTGACAAACCTACCTCGGTGAACTGCGTTGGTCGCATGTTCTCTGACAACCTGTATGGGGAAATCAGGCGCAAGTCTGACAAGTGTCAGGGAATGTCTAGTCGATAAACCGTTAAACAGTTAAATTGCTGTTTAAGGCCTATAATTTGCATAAAATAATGCGAATTTGTGATTGCAAAACGACTAAAAATTGCATAACGATGAATACACAAGTCTGACATGCTTGGACGAGAAACGAGTACGAAGTCTGACATGTACAGACATAAATAAAAAATCCCCTCACAGCAGAGTGAGGGGAAAGGGCGTTCCAGTCTAGGAAGGGATAAAGGATTTGGATGTAAGACCCATTAAGCCACACGGCGAGCAGAGATCTTTACATAACGAGGGTAAGTGTCGTAGTGAATGTCAGTGGCGATATATTCCTGACCGTCATATACGAGAGTACAACCTGGGGCAAGCACGCAGTTGCTACGATCAAAGTAGCGGTTAGTAACCGGGAAGAGATCGAAGATCAGAGTGCTGCCGGACTGAGATACCTTGGCATTGAGATTGTGCATGCTGCTTTTGTTCTTTTTAAGGTTTTTGCTGAAGATAGTGACATAAGGAAGATTGGGATTAAATTCGGGCTTTTTAGTCATAGATGATAGTCTCCTTTCAAAAGGTAAGAGGTGTAAGGTGTAATGTAGAAAAGAGACCGGGTGCAAAGGGAATCTTATCTACAAACACATTGTACGCCGTTTAACGACGAGTGTCAATGCTAAAAGCGAAGAAATATTGATTTCTAAACAACTATTTCAGAGATAATCAGAAAAGGAAGTGAGACAGGTGGCAACATTCGGAAGCCGGTTAAAAGAGTTACGGCAAATGAATCACATGAAACAGTCCGAATTAGGAGACATCGTACATGTATCGCTGGGAACCGTATCTATATGGGAGCGAGATGTACGGAAACCTGAGTTTGGAACTATAGAAAGATTGTGTGAACTCTTCAATGTGAGCATGGCGTATATGCTGGGAATGAATGATGATCCCACAGCTCCAGGTGTGATGAGTGATGAACTCGCAGCTCAGTACGCCGAAGAAGACGAAATGGAGAGACTAAGGCGGTTAGCAAGAGTGATGACCAGCTTAAGTCCAAGTTCCATGAATATTGTAGCCGCTACTATTGCGGCAGCATATCGAACCGATAAAGAAAGAGGAATCCTCCAGAGAGGATACAATGTAAAAATTGAACAGTTTGGTGAGGAAGAACCAGAGCCGGACATTTAATGAAAATCACTTATGCTTTTTGAACGCATTTTCATATGTCTATAACCCACCTTTTACGACAATCCTACTTTGCTCAACTGCGTTGGCCGCATGTTCTCTGACAACCTGTATAGGGAAATCAGGCGTAAGTCTGACAAGCGTCAGAGAATGTCTACTCAACAAACCATAGCAACGTAACATCGTTAAAAGTGGCCTGATTTGTTCACTCAACACAGCGTAGCTTTGTTGCATAATGCACTGATATATGAAGCTGAAATCGGGGCCGCCTATACATATTGACGAAAGAATATGAAGCGAAAGCCGAATGTTGAACACATCGGCGGGGAATGACGACAGAAACCGCTGAAATGACCTTTTTGATGATAATTACATCAAAAATCCATGAGCTTATCACCTACTTCGTAAAACTGTTGTTGAGTACACTATCTGCCCTGTTAATGATACCTACTTTGCAACGGTTTGTAGAGTCATGAAAATTACGGAAAAACAGATGATTTCTACTTCGCAAAACTTCTGTTGAGTAGAACATGGATGGTGCTGATAAGTACATATAGTGGGTAAAAAAGCAGTATAAACTGTTCGTTTTTAACAATGGAACATGTGAACTGGATTGATTGATATGTACAGTTTCAACAAAGCTCATACACCAATAGGGTTCGATACAACAATACAACACTTAGAAAAAATGTCATAGCGAGGCATACAGGGTTCGAGTGTATAAAGCAACACTTCGACTATCGCTGCTTAATAGGTAGTGTACACAACAGATGCTTTGCGAAGTAGAAATAAGGGAAATATGATTGCTGTGCCTATGCGTTACGACAGCAAGACGCAACACTTAGCCGACTGTGATTATCACACAGGGGTTTTATGAAAATGAAATACCATCCTACGGGGTGTGTACATAAATAACTTGGGGAAATCAATGATTACGGAGGAATATAAATGAGTGCAGTTACTTTAGATAATAAAACCATTTTAGTCACAGGTGCGGCCGGTTTCATAGGCTCCAACCTTGTGAAACGAATTTATCAGGAGGCTCCTTCTGCTACGGTCATCGGCATCGACAACATGAATGCTTACTACGACGTGGCACTCAAAGAGTTCCGCCTGAACGAGCTGGCCAAGTATCCCACATTTACTTTTGTCAAAGGCAACATCGCCGACAAGGAGCTGATCACGGAGCTGTTCGAGAAGTACAAGCCGTCTGTGGTCGTCAACCTTGCAGCACAGGCTGGTGTGCGCTACTCCATCACCAACCCGGATGCTTATGTGGAATCTAACTTGGTCGGCTTCTTTAATATCCTCGAAGCCTGCCGTCATTGCGAGAGTCTAGAGCACCTGGTGTATGCTTCTTCTTCCTCCGTCTACGGTTCCAACAAGAAGGTTCCGTACAGCACGGATGACAAGGTGGATAATCCTGTTTCCCTTTATGCAGCCACCAAGAAATCCAATGAGCTGATGGCTCATGCTTACTCCAAGCTCTACAACATTCCTTCCACTGGTCTGAGATTTTTCACCGTGTATGGTCCTGCTGGCCGTCCTGACATGGCCTACTTTGGCTTCACTAACAAGCTGGTGAAGGGCGAAACCATCAAGATCTTTAACTACGGCAACTGCAAGCGCGACTTTACTTATGTGGACGACATCGTGGAAGGCGTTGTTCGCGTGATGAAGAAGGCACCGGACAAGAAGAACGGCGAGGACGGTTTGCCGATTCCGCCGTATGCAGTTTACAACATTGGTAATCAGAACCCTGAGAACCTGCTAGACTTCGTGCAGATTCTGAGTGAGGAGCTGGTTCGTGCAAAGGTACTGCCGGAAGATTACGACTTTGAGGCACACAAAGAATTGGTTCCGATGCAGCCGGGTGATGTGCCTGTGACGTATGCAGATACGAGCGCACTGGAGCGCGACTTCGGGTACAAACCGAGTACAAGTCTGCGGACTGGCCTGCGGAAGTTCGCTGAGTGGTATGCAGAATTTTATAAATAAGGAAAAAGACAAATGAAGTGTGTTGAGGTTTACAAGGATTTATACCACCAGGAACCGTTTGATGTGGCGTTCTGCCCGTACCGTATCAGTCCGCTAGGTGCTCACATCGATCACCAGTACGGAAAGATCAATGGTCTGGCAATCGACAAAGGAATTCACATGGCCTACCATCCGAAGCAGAACGGTGTTGTGGAATTGCAGTCGTTAAATTTTCCGAAGCGCGCTCAGTTCTTTGTAAGTGCGGTGCCGGATGAAAAGCAGGGCGACTGGGCAGACCATCTGCGTGGTGCAGCTAAGATGCTGGGCGAGAAGTACCGCTTGAAAGTTGGCCTGTCGGGCATCATCGAAGGCAGTCTGCCGATTGGCGGCTTGTCCTCGTCTGCATCGGTCATTATTTGTTTCTTATCCGCACTGTGCAAAGTGAACGGCATCCATCTTGAGCCGATGGAGATGATTCTCACGGCAAAGGCGGCGGAAAACCAGTATGTTGGTGTCTCCTGCGGAAAACTCGACCAGAGTTGCGAGGTACTTTCTAAGAAAAATCACTTGCTATACCTTGACACGAAAGACGATAGTTATGAACTGATCCCCACCAGTGAGAAAATGAAGCCTTATAAGGTAGCAATCTTCTTCTCTGGCTTGGAGCGTTCTTTGAAAAACTCTAAGTACAATCTGCGGCAAGATGAGTGCAAGGCAGCGGCCTATGCACTGATGGGCTATGCAGGGATGGACTACGATACCTTTGCAAACACCCGCCTCCGTGATGTACCGTTTGAGGTCTTTGAAGCCTATAAAGAACGTCTGCCCGAACTGTGGCGCAGACGTGCAGAACACTATTTCAGTGAGTTCGCTCGTGCCGAAAAGGGTGCAGAACTGTGGCGTAAAGGTGATTTGGAGGGCTACGGTCAGCTTGTTTTTGAAAGCGGAAAATCCTCTATTTATAGCTATGAGTGTGGCTGCGATGAATTGAAAAAACTGTATGAAATTATGGCTGACACTGATGGTATCTACGGTGGCCGCTTCTCCGGTGCGGGATTCAAAGGCTGCTGCATGGCGCTGATTGACCCAGACAAGGCCGAAGATATTGCAGCAAAGGTCACAGCAGAGTATCTGAAAGCGTTCCCGGCATTGGAAGGAAAATATAGCTTCCACTTGTGTGAGAGCGCAGATGGTGTTGAGTTATAAGAGGAGAGTACAGATAGATGAAATGCTTGATTTTAGCGGCGGGTTACGCCACACGACTCTATCCACTGACCGAGAATTTCCCGAAGCCGCTCCTGAAAGTGGGCGAGAAGTCCATCCTTGATTGGCTGGTGGACGATCTTGTGGATACCACCGACATTGACGAATTTGTGGTGATTTCCAACCACAAGTTTGCACAGAATTTTGAGGATTGGAAAAGCAATAAGCAAAAGACGAGGCCTTATGAGATTACTGTGATCGACGATGGGACAAGCACCAATGAAACCCGTCTGGGTGCCGTCAAGGATATTCAGCTTGCCGTTGAAACGCTGAATATTTCCGATGACCTGCTGGTTATGGCCGGAGATAATGTGCTGGACTTCAGCCTTTCCAAGTTCGTGGACTTTGCCAAGGAAAAGAATACTTCCTGTGTGATGTGCCATGAGGAAAACGAACTGAAAAAGCAGCAGAAAACAGCAATCATCACGCTTGATAACTCGGATCTAATTACGAGCTATGAGGAAAAGCCAAAGGAACCAAAAGGAAATCTGGCTGTGCCGCCGTTCTACTGCTATCGTGCCTGTGATGTAAAGCGGATTCAGGAAGCATTGAATAATGGCTGTGGCTATGATGCACCGGGCAGCTTTGCGGCTTGGTTGAGCAAACAGACCCCAATGCACGCTTATGTTATGCCGGGCAAGCGGTATGACATTGGCGATATTAACAGCTATGAGTATGTGAAAAGTGTGTTTTCAAAGTGAGGGTAAATATAAACAGAAGAAAAAACAGATGAGGAGATAAGTATTATGAGAGAATTTAAGGATTTGAAAATTGCAGTGGCGGGCACAGGCTATGTAGGACTTTCCATTGCTACGCTGTTGAGCCAGCATCATCATGTTACGGCTGTGGATATCGTCCCGGAGAAGGTTGAGCTGATCAACAACCGGAAGTCTCCGATTCAGGACGAATACATTGAGAAATATCTGGCAGAAAAAGAACTGGATCTGACCGCAACTTTGGATGCAAAGGAAGCATACTCCGATGCAGATTTCGTGGTCATTGCTGCACCTACAAATTACGATAGCAAGAAGAATTTCTTTGACACCAGTGCTGTGGAAGCAGTCATCAAGCTGGTCATTGAGTACAATCCGGAAGCCATTATGGTTATCAAGAGTACGATTCCTGTTGGTTACACTGCAAGTGTTCGTGAGAAATTCCACTGCGACAACATCATTTTCAGCCCGGAGTTTCTGCGTGAGAGCAAGGCTCTGTACGATAATCTTTATCCTTCCCGTATCATTGTTGGTACTGATGTGGATAATGCTCGTCTGGTAAAGGCGGCATACACTTTTGCAGAACTCCTGCAGGAAGGCGCAATTAAAGAGAACATTGACACTCTGTTTATGGGCTTTACTGAAGCAGAGGCAGTTAAGCTGTTTGCCAACACCTATCTGGCACTGCGTGTCAGCTACTTCAACGAACTGGATACCTATGCTGAGATGAAGGGTCTGAATACCCAGCAGATCATTAACGGTGTTTGCCTTGATCCTCGTATTGGTACTCATTATAACAATCCGTCCTTTGGTTATGGTGGATATTGCCTGCCGAAAGACACCAAGCAGCTGCTGGCAAACTATGCAGATGTGCCGGAAAATCTGATAGAAGCAATCGTTGAGAGCAATAGAACAAGAAAAGACTTCATTGCTGATCGTGTTCTGGAGATTGCTGGTGCTTATGAAGCAAATGACAGCTGGGATGAGAGCAAAGAAAAAGAGACCGTGGTCGGTGTATATCGCTTAACTATGAAGAGTAACAGTGACAACTTTCGCCAGAGTTCTATCCAGGGTGTCATGAAGCGCATCAAAGCCAAGGGTGCAACTGTGATTATCTATGAGCCGACTCTGAAAAATGGCGAGAAGTTCTTCGGATCAGTTGTGGTTAATGATTTGGACGAATTCAAGAAAAAAAGTCAGGCCATCATCGCAAACCGCTATGACAAGTGCTTGGATGATGTTAAAGAAAAAGTTTATACACGTGATATTTTCCAGAGAGATTAAGAGATAGTAGAGGAAAAAAGATGAAACATAATAGAAAACCGCGGCTTTGTTTTGTATCTTCCTCTGGAGGGCATTGGGAGCAACTCCAGAAGTTAGAGCCGCTTGCAAAAAAATATGAAGGCTTTTTTGTCACCGAAAAAACACAGTTCGATGCGCCGCTTGGAAAATATTTCATGAAGCAAACAGATTTAAAAGATAAATTCATGATTCCCAAAATGCTGTGGAATACACTGTACACACTTTTTATTTGGGCAAAAGAACGTCCGGATTTTGTGATAACAACGGGAACAATGGTTGCATATCCATTTTATATTCTAGCGGTATTGTTCCATAAGAAATTCGTGTTTATTGAAACATTCGGACGTGCAAATATGCCGACAGTGGCTGGAAAGAAAATGGAAAAGCACACGGATTTATTTATTGTACAGTGGGAAACTCAGAAAAAGTTTTATAAGAAAGCAATTTACGGAGGGTGTCTATACTAATGATCTTTGTGACTGTCGGGTCAAGAAATTATCCTTTTGACCGGTTGTTTAAAAAATTAGATGAGCTTTATGAAAAGGGTGTGTTGACGGACTCGATGTTTGCACAAATCGGCACATCTACATATAAACCAAAACATTATGAATATAAGGATTTCATTTCCCAAGAGGAGTTTTTAGAGAAAGTGAGAGAGGCGGATATCGTTGTGTCTCATGGCGCTTCTGGTTCTATTATGAAAGCCTTGAATGCAGGAAAGAAGGTTATTGCTGTGACTCGCCTTGCTAAATATGGCGAGCATATTAATGACCATCAAATTCAAAATAATGAAGCATTTAACCTTAACCGTTATGTCCTGATGGCGGATTTGGAACTTGAAAATCTTGGGGAGTGCTTTCAAAAAATTTATGATGGAACGGATGAATTGGTTCCATGGGTAAATAAGGATCCAATGGCAATTGTGACCATGATTGATAAGTTTATTCAGGAAAATTGGTGAGGAGAGTTATGAATATTTCATGGAAAAAGAAGCAGTGGATTGCATTTCGACTTTCTATTTCAGGTAATGGAAGAAAAAAAGCACAATATCTGAAATCGTTGAATCTGTTTAAGGAATTTGGTGAAAACAATTTTTGGTATTCTAGAGTTGTACCTACAGATATGGAGTTGATTTCTGTCCATAATAATGTGAAAGTGGCAACAGATGTGTATTTTTGCACGCATGATGTACTGCAGGACTTATTTAATGATGACCCTAATTTAAGGGGGGGGGTACACTCGGTATTCCGGAGAAATTGTTTTGTATGATAATGTTTTTATTGGGGCAAAATCCACAATCATGTATGGCGTGAAAATTGGACCGAATGCAATCGTTGCGGCTAATAGCGTTGTAACGAAAGATGTTCCAGAGGGAGCAGTTGTAGGTGGAAATCCTACCAAAGTCATCGGCACTTACAATGATGTGGCTGAAAAGAGACTTCAATATAGCAAAAGTAAATGCGCAAGTGAAGAATGAGGAATTATAGAGAGAGTTTGTAAAAATGGAAAAGCATAAGAGAATTGAATGGGTAGATATAGCGAAAGGAATTGCAATAATACTAGTTGCGATTGGACATGTTGGTTCTTCCTACGGTTCAGCAGGATTATATAATGATTCTTTTTTGTTGAACTTTACGAACAGGTTTGTGTATAGTTTTCACATGGCGGCCTTTATGTTCATAAGTGGATTTTTATTTAAGAACAAAGGAGATAAGAAGCAACAAATAAAAGCGATTTTGATTAGCTATGGTGTACCGTACATATTCTTTTCCGGAGTATGGTGGGGATTTAAAACTGTATTAAGTTCACTTGTAAATACAAAGCTTTCATTCTGGGATTTGGTTCTTACACCTGTTTTTCCCATCAGCTTTATGTGGTTTATATATGCATTGATGTTGATGGAGATTGTGCAGGTAATTGTTGGAAATTTAAATAAAACAAAAATGTATGTTCATGTAACCCTTGCGTTTGTGTTACTTGCTATCCAGCCTTATATGGCCTCAATTTCCCTGTTTAATACTGGATATGTTTTTTCGGATTTGATAATTTCTGATGTTATGTCAAATTATTTTTATTTTTGCATAGGGGTGTATTTTGGAAATAAAATTACAAGCGTAATCAAAAAGCATAAATCTATTTATGTGTGTGTGGGGGGGCAGTGCTCCTTGTTGCCAATTTGTTAAGTTATAATTTGAATATAACTTTTAACATAATTGGAAAGGCAGCTATAGCGTTTCTTGGTATTGGTTTTTTGATTAGTTTAAGTATGAGAATAGACAATAAAGTGTTGTCTTTCATTGGAAAGAGGACACTGCCTATTTATGTGCTGCACGGAATTTTTATTGCGGCGACTAGAATTGCATTGGGCAAGATGGGCTTAAATGATATATATGGGATAGGCCCGTTTATTATTTGCACTGTAGTAGGTGTGATTGTGCCGCTATCATTATACGAGATTTGCGTGAAATATAATCTTGATTTTTTCTTCACTCCCAAGAAGTTTATTAGAAAATGAAAGGGGATTAAAATGGGTTTTGTAGAACTTGAAAATATGGGTAAAGCTGCTTTGGAACAGTTCCCGGTGATTAAGCGTTCTGCCAAAAGAGTATACCAACTTGCAAGCGTTGCCACATCAAACGAAAAATTTAAGTCAGAAGGAGATGTTGTGCGGGTTTCTCCGGATGATGGATTTGAATATTTCTACGGTTACTATGATAAGTCTCCATGGGATGCAACAGATCGTTACATGATTTGTATAAAGGTTAAGCAGGCGTATAAATCTGTGGCACCCAAAGAGCCAGGAGTAGTTGGCGTAATCGATACGCAAGATGGCAACAAGTTTATTAAAATTGGTGTCACCCACTCATGGAATGTTCAGCAGAGCTGTATGGCTCAGTGGATGGGACCGGATTTTGAAACGAAGATTATTTATAATGATTTTAGAGACGGAAAATATTGTTCAGTAATTTATAACTGGGCAGAAAAGCATGAGGAGAGGGTACTGCCATTGCCTGTCTATGATGTGGCACGAGATGGAAACTTTGCATTGTCTCTGGATTTTTCTCGCCTGCACCGGATGCGTCCAGGTTATGGCTATTCTAATTTACCGGAAACGACAAAGGGAGAACTCTGCTCTGATAAGACGTGTATCTGGAAAATGGATATTCCAAGCGGAAAAATCACAGAGCTTTTCAAATATACCGATATGGCTGCGTTTGAGCCAGATGAGTCCATGCAAGGTGCAGAACATAAGGTTAACCATCTGATGATCAGTCCCAACGGAAAGCGTTTTATGGTGCTTCATCGTTGGTTCCAGAAGGGAAGAAAACATACAAGATTAGTTACAGTAAATGTTGATAAGACAGAAATGTACAACCTTAGTGATGATGTATTTGTTTCTCATTGCTATTGGAAAAATGATCAGGAAATTTTGTCTTTCTTGCGGAAAAAGGAAACGGGAAATCATTATTATTTGATGAAAGATCAAACCCAAGAATATAAAATGTACTGGCCTGAATTGAATACAGATGGACACTGTAGTTATTCTCCTGATGGAAAGTTTATCATTACGGATACATACCCTAATAGAAAGCGAATTGCGTCCGTGTACTTGTGCACTGAAGAGGATAATTGTTCAAGAAGAATTGCAAGAGTTTCGGCTCCATTCCGTTACGACAATGATTGCCGATGTGATTTGCACCCGCGCTGGAATCGAAAAGGAGATAAAGTTTGTATTGATTCTGTTCATGAAGGCCGTCGTGGATTATATATAGTACGAGTTCCCTCGTTGAATAAGGTGTGTGCAAACGACTCGGTAGTTTCAGTTGTGGTTCCTTGCTATAATGCAGGAAAATTTCTAAAAGAAACATTAAGTTCTTTAGAAAACCAGACATATAAGAAGATAGAGATTATCTGTGTGAATGACGGCTCTACTGATAATACACTTGAAATATTGGAAAATTACAGCAGAGAACATAAGAACATTACGGTTGTAAACCAGCCTAATAGTGGAGTAAGTAAAGCGCGTAATAATGGTCTCTTACATGCAAAAGGAAAGTATGTGGTCTTTTGCGATTCAGATGATTTAGTAAAAGAGAATTTTATTGAAGCTCTTGTTGTATCAAAAGAATCAGAGTGCAGTGATACTGCTTATTGCCTGTTAAAGCGTAAAAAGACGGAAGTGTTTTCATATACAAAAGAACCAGAAATGCAATTACAAAACCAAGAACAGGCAATGAACAATTTACTGTTCAGAATGCCTGAAATTGCTTTTACATGCTATCTGTTTGATGTGAAGACAATAAAAGAAAACGAAATAAAGTTTGATGAAGATACGAAATATGGTGAGGATAGAGAATTTAATTGGAAATATCTTTGCCATTGCAAAAAAATATCGTTTGTGAACGCTCCTTTATATTATTACCGGGTGAATCAGGAATCTGCAACAAAGAAGAAGGCATCTTGGCGAAAAACAGATCTCTTGAGTGCGGTGAGACGAATAGAAGACTATTTGAAGAGTAGCAATTGTGAATTTTATAGTGTTTTTAAAGATTATATGTATGCAAGAGCAACTTGGACAGTGGCTAAAACATTCGCAATATCTAATGATGCAGATTTATACAAAAAATTTATCAAGGAGTATGATGTAAAGGCCGGAATGAAGAGGATGACAAAAGATACAAACAAATTAGTTTGCTTGTCATCGTTGCTTTATTTGGTGAATCCATGGCTATATTTTAAGTGTATAAGTATCCTGAAAAAGTAAAGTGGGTGAAAAAGAGTGGATGAGAGTATTAAGATTTCGTTTGTTTTAGCAATCTATAATGTAGAAACATATCTTAGGGAATGTATAGAGTCAATCGTGTCTGAACAAGGAAATTATGAGGTTTTGCTGATTGATGATGGTTCGACGGATGGGTCTGGTACTATTTGTGACGAATACGAGCGAAAATTTCAGCAGATAAGAGCCTTTCATAAAAAAAATGGAGGGTTGTCAGATGCGCGAAATTATGGATTGCTTAAGGCAAAAGGAAAATACGTGTTCTTTGTTGATTCGGATGATTTTTTGCCGCAAGGTACTACCAAGAAGTTGTTGGATATTGCAACAGAAAAAGAAGCAGACGTAATTGTGTGGAATACTTCCGTAGTAGATGAGAATAACCGGATCATTGAATACTGTAGTGGTAAATATCGACATCCAGCGTTAAAGGATACAAGAGAGTATTTACCAAATGAATTCATTGAAACGCAGCTTAATAATGAGAAGGACTTCCCAAGAACTGTTTGGCTCGGAATGTATAAGAGACTGTTTTTATTGTCACAATGTTTGTGGTTTGAAAAGGGCATTCTACATGAAGATGAGCTGTGGACACCGCAGGTGTACTTAAAAGCAAATTCAATTTTCTATATCAATGAAGAACTATATTGCTATAGAATTCGACAGAATTCCATAATGAATAAAATGGATAAAGATTATTCAAAGAATCTTAGATCCATCATTTACATATATAATACGCTTCCTATTCTCTTTGATTATAATGTTAAAGATGGTGGATTTCGTAAGCGTTTGAAAGAAGACATAAGTAAAAGATATTTGAGTGCAATAGCTAAATATGGAGCTTACAGATATCCGATGATTGCGCATGACATTAGGAAAGAAGAAATCTATAAAAATGCTAGTTTAGGAAGAGATAAAATCAGAGCATTTGTTTTAAGAATAAATATAAAATGGTATTGCATGCTAAACAATAGATTAAAGAAAAAATAAAACAGAACGAGGAGAAAATAATTGCATGGGGAGTAGATTTAAAATAAGAAAAGTAACATTATATCATGCGGTTTTGTTTTTTATAATGGCACTCCCGTCATTTCAAATGCTTGGATTTGATATGAAATTTATGGGAAGCGGAACCCCTTCATATATCAGAATTTTATCATTGATTTCATTTGTCCTTTCGTTGTTTTTATATGCGGCGAAAAAACTTTATCGAAGACAAGATATTCCTATTATTTTATACACGCTTGTGTTCTTTTCGATTTCGATGTATTTCTATTTACACCATGGAAATGTTTCGTTTTCAGCAATGCTTGCGTATGTTTCTGTTTTTTATACTGTTATAATATTCGCCAGAATGGACGGATATTTGGTGTTGGATTATATTTATTGGTTTTTCTCAATATATTGGATTGTGGAATTCTTGGCGAGAATAACACCGATAAAAAACAGCTTTACATCAGTTACATATACATTCATTGGACATATTCAAATTTATTCTATGATGTGGGTAACTTATGTGGCAGTTAGTTTGCTTAGATCACATGTTAGCGAGAAAAGAATTAGCAGGATATGGCAGATTTTATTTTTTGTGTTAGCTTCAGTTTTGACATGGATGTCTGGTACAAGTATTTCGAAGGTTTCCATTATAGCTATGGTGGCACTGCTGATTTTCTTCAAGGATAAAAGAAATAATACAAACAAAATTTTGCTGATTATATTCATAGCTGTAGCTGTTTTGAATTTAGCAATTGTGTTCATGAACTATCAAGACAGATTTGCGAATGTTATTTCTTTGTTTGGTGATGACACATCATTAAACGGAAGAACATATATTTGGGGTTTGTTCATTCCGGCGATCGCAAAATCGCCGGTGATAGGTAATGGATATAAAGCATTAGGGGTAGATTTAAGCCTTTGGGGAGCTGGCAGAACAGGTATGGATTATTGCCATAATACTATTTTGCAAGAGCTTGCTAATGGTGGGATAATTCAGATTATATTTTTTGTGCTTTTGAATGTTTTTACAATACATAGAATAAAAAATATAGACAATAATAAAGCACGTATCTTTGTGTTTAGTGCAATGGTAGCAATGTATATTATTATGATTTCCGAATCGGTAACGTATTTCTGCTATCTAAATCTATTAATTGCGCTTATATGCAATTTGGATCTAATTGAGTTCAATACATAGTGGGAGTATTCAACAATGCAAAAACAAAAATGGTGGCGTAATTTCTTAAGAAAAAGAATCAGGATGAATGATAGAAAAGCATTAACTAATAGTCAATTCTCTATTATTTCATCAAATTGTTGGGGGGGGATAGTGTATCATGACTTGGGTCATGAGTTTCTCTCACCAACAATTAATTTATGGTTTGAACCTAACGAATTTTTAAAGTTTGTTGAAAACTTGAAGTGGTATTTATCTATAGAACCAATCGAGGAAGCATCAGCAAAATTAGGTTATCCTGTGGGGAAAATCGGAGATATTCATCTTTACTTTATGCACTATACTTCTTTTGAAGAAGCAAAAAGAAAATGGATAGAACGTGCCGCGCGAATAAACTGGGATAATATATATGTTGTCATGACAGAATGGCCGGACTCATCGAACAATCTGTATGAAAGGTTTGAAAAGCTTCCCTATAAGAATAAAGTTCTGTTTACAATAAAACCGCATCCTGAATTTCCATCAACATTTTGCTTAAGTGATGCTGGAAAGAGGTTTGGAGACCTGAGTAAGATATTTGAGTTTAAGTCTTTGTTTAGTGGTTATCGATATTATGATGAGTTTGACTTTGTGTCATTTTTGAATAAGCAATAAGGAGAAAATATAATGGAAATCCCTAAAATTATACATTATTGTTGGTTTGGCAGGAATCAATTGCCAGAAGATGCTGTTAAATGTATTAATTCATGGAAGAAGTTCTTTCCTGGTTATGAAATACGGGAATGGAATGAAGATAATTTTGATATCAATATATGCGCTTATGTAAAAGAAGCATATGATAATAAACGATGGGCATTTGTGTCAGATTATGCTCGGTTTTGGATACTATATAATTATGGAGGTTTATATTTTGACACGGATGTTGAAGCTATAAAGTCCTTTGATGATATTCTTAGAGATGGGCCGTACATGGGTTGTGAACCAGCAAAAGGAAAAGATTTAACTTTAGCAAATGGTGTTGTAGTAAATCCAGGATTAGGAATGGGTGCATATCCGGGAATGACGATTTATAAGGATGTGTTAGATTACTATAATAAGAAACATTTTGATGCGGACGATTTAGTTACTGTTTGTCGGCACACAACCACTATTTTGGTTCAACATGGATTTAAAGGCATAAATGGGATAGAGTATGTTGACAGTGTTAAAATCTATCCTATTGAGTATTTTTGCCCTATGAATTATTTTACAGGTGAATTAAACATCGGAGATAACACACATTCAATTCACCATTACTCAGAAACGTGGCATACAGAGCGTGAAATGAAGTTCCGTAAAATTAAGGATAAGCTGGAACATAAGTATGGAGACGGCATTACGAAGAAATTTTTCTTTAAAGTATTTCGTAATTTATATTGCTATGGGGTTGTAGAGTCATTAAAGAGGATGAGGAGAAGACATGGAAAGTAAAAGGAAGATTGGACTTTTAACATTCCAGAATGCATATAATCACGGCGCAGTACTTCAAATGTATGGTTTAGTAACTGCTATAGAGAATATGGGTTACGATATTACAGTGATTAATTATCGTAATGAGTATTTTTTGGAATACTATGTTTATGGGTTTAGCTTTATTAGATCAAATAGTTATTCAAATAAACTAAAAACATTTGAAAAACTAATTAAGAATCCGGGACATTTTTTTGGAACAATAGGACGTGGAAGAAAAATGGCGCGTTTTATTGATGAAAATATCCCAATTAGTGACTGGGTAACAAGAGAGCAACTGTCAGATCTTAATAAGAAATATGATACGTTTGTGGTTGGATCAGATCAAGTCTGGAATATGTCTCTATCAGATTATGACTCTACATATTATCTTGACTTTGTAACTGATGGCAACAAGCGGATTTCATATGCAGCAAGCATTGGAAAAGAATATATCACTGGATATGAATATGATTTAATGGAAAAAAACCTAGAACATTATGAGAACATATCCGTCCGTGAAAAGAAGGCGCAGGAGATTATAAAGGAAAATTTTGGATTGAATTCTGAAGTCGTTCTGGATCCTACCCTGTTACACAACGGTGTATTTTGGAGTAAGATTGCAGATAAATCTGGACGAGTGCCACAAAAACCGTATATTCTTATTTACATGATTCAGAAATCAACAAATTTGATTCGCATTGCAGAGGAAGTTGCTAAAAAGGAAAATTTGGAAATTGTGACAATATTCGGTGCCAAAATCAAATCAAAGCATAAAACTATGCGAGATGCATCGATTGAAGATTTTCTCGGTTTGATAAAAAATGCAAAATATACTTTTGTGACTTCATTTCATGGATTGGTGTTTTCAATACTATTTAATACTCCGTTTTATTATGAATTGGCTAAATCTATTCCTAATAATAATTCGAGATTAATTGACTTGTGTTCGATGTTGGGAGTTACCGATCGTGAGATTACAGATAAAATAAGCTACAAGGAAATTGATTGGAATTTCGTTAATTCTACACTTGAAGCTAAAAGGAGCGAGTCATTGGATTGGCTAAAGAAAGCGTTGGAAGAATAATATGGAAGCATACATTTTAAAGCATAATGACTTTAGAACAAGGATAAATTCAAGATCAGGTGGTGCTTTTACGGCCATTTCTGATTTGATATTAGACAAAGGCGGCGTGATTTACGGGGTTACGTTAATTGATAACATCTATGCACGCCATATAAGAGTAGAAACCGTTGAAGGTCGTAATTCAATGCGTGGCTCAAAGTATATACAATCATCTATTGGAGATTGCTATAAAAAAGCATTGGAGGACTTGAAAAACGAAAAATGGGTACTTTTTTCTGGAACACCATGCCAAATAGCAGGTTTAAAGACTTTTCTTGGAAAAGAGTATGAAAAATTGCTTACGGTTGATATTGTGTGCCATGGGGTTCCAAGTTCTAAGGTATGGAGAGATTATATTAATTATATAGAAGAAAAAAGTAATAAAAAAATTTCAAGAATTGACTTTAGAAATAAGTACAAATACGGGTGGGCAGCACACAAGGAAACCCTTCGCTTTGTTGATGATAGTTGGTTGGATTCGGGTATTTTCACTAATTTGTTTTATAGTCATAATATTTTGCGTCCGTGTTGTTTTGAGTGTCCATATAAATCATTGGTAAGAGTATCAGATTTTTCTATTGGGGATGCGTGGGGAATTGATAAGGCGAATCCAGAGTTTAATGATGACAATGGAGTCTCAATTGTTTTACTCAATACGGAGAAAGCAAGGATGCTTTTTGGTTTAATGGAGTCTGTTACAGTTAAGAAAGTCAACATTGCAGATTATATGCAGCCACCGTTTCAAGCTCCATTTGATAGGCCCTTAGATAGAAAAAAATTTTGGAATTATTATTTTGAGCATTCATTTGGAAATGTAGTAAGAAAGTATAAAAATATAACGCGGATAAATAAAGTGAAGAAAAAAATCTTGAAAAAATTACATAGATAGGTATAAGGGATAAAATGCATAAAAACATAAAAAACATATTTTTGGGATTCTTTAGTCAAGCTATAATACTAGTACTTGGGCTTATTGTTCCAAGAATTATTCTGACTCATTACAATTCGGACATAAACGGCCTTACGAGTACAATTACACAAATATTCTCCTATATGGCTTTATTGGAAGCTGGCATCGGACAGGCAACAACAAATGCCTTGTATCCATTTGTGAATGGAGAAAAGCGTGATAAAAAAAGAATATCAGAGGTAATGGCAATATCGCGTCATTATTATAGAAAAATCACAGTGATTTATGCAGTAGTGGTATTGACCATGGCGCTTGTACTGCCTCTTATCTTGAAGACGAATGTTTCATACTACACAGTATTTGGCGTTGTTTTATTTGAAGGATTGACACAAGTAGTTTCGTTTTGGTCTATACAGAACTGGACAATGCTGTTAATTGTTGATGGACGGAATTATGTGAAATCTAATATTGAATTAGTGAATAAGGTTTTGTGCTACGCAATAAAAATAGCATTGGCGTTAAAGGGTGTTAATATTGCTTTTGTTCAACTTGGATTCTTTGCAGTTAGTCTTTTGAAATATGCGCTTTATAAAAAGTATATGCTCACGCATTATGCTTGGGTTGATTTTAAATGTAAAAATACTGATCATTTGGAATTGAAAGATAGAAATTCATACATTATTACGGAAATTGCGTGGACAGTTTTTTCATCGACAGACATGATTGTTCTTTCCATTTTCTGTTCCACAACACTTGCAAGTGTATATGCTGTTTATAGTATGATATTTACTGCAATGACGAATTTGTTGGATGCGGTATATAATGGAATAAGATTCAATTTGGGACAAGCATATCACGATAATATTGAAAGATATAAGAAGGTACATGACTTATTTAATTCGGTTTTCATGGGAACCATGACTGCAATGGTCTGCGTTGCATACCTGTTAATTATTCCTTTTATTCGTAATTACACAAAGGGGGTAAATGATGTAAATTATGTGAATTTGGCATTGCCTGTTATGTTTTGTAGTGTTCAAATGATTTCCTGGAGTCGGTATATCGCAGGAAATTTGACGGGCCTTGCTGGATTTGCGAAAAAAGTCAGTTATATTTCTTTGATAGAGGCTTCAATTAATTTGATAGGATCGATTATACTTGTTAATAAGTTTGGAGTTGTAGGTGTTTTGATGGCAACGGTAATAGCACTACCTTTAAAGTCGTTATACTGTAACTGGATTTCGGATCATCAAATAATGAAGAGAAACGGAAAACGCACAGTATCAATACTGGGTGTGAATTTCTTGTGTTTCTTTGTTGTTGTTTTGTGTTCATCTTTAGTCACAATTAATATATCTTCTTTTAGTCAGTTAGTTCTATGGGGAATTGTACTCAGTATGATTAGCTTCAGTGTTGTCATGACAATAAATATGATTGTTAACAGAGATTTCTTAAAGCTCTTTGTTAGTATTGTGAAGAAAGGGTTTAACAAGAAAATCTCCATGCGATAGAATTATTTAGCAATATAGTGAGAGTGAAGAAAAGTAAAACTATAGATAAGAATACATTATGAGGGATAATAAACCATGGGAAAATACTTTGGAACAGACGGCTTCCGTGGTGAAGCCGGAATTACATTAACAGCGGATCATGCCTATAAGGTTGGTCGTTTCTTAGGATGGTATTACAATGCACTCCGTGAGCGCAACGGTGACAGCAATCCTGCCCGCATCGTCATCGGTAAGGATACTCGCCGTAGTTCTTATATGTTTGAGTACAGCCTGGTCGCTGGCTTGACTGCTTCCGGTGCAGATGCTTATCTGCTCCATGTCACCACCACGCCGTCTGTGGCTTACATAGCCCGTGTGGATGATTTCGACTGCGGTATTATGATCTCAGCCAGCCATAATCCGTACTACGACAATGGTATCAAGCTCATCGACTGCTACGGCGAGAAGATGCCCGAAGAGACCCTGCTGCTGGTCGAGGACTACATCGACGGCAAGCTCCATGTGTTCGATAAGGACTGGCCGGAACTGCCGTTTGCTCATCGTGAGCATATCGGTTGCACCGTGGATTATGTGTCAGGTCGAAACCGTTATATGGGCTATTTGATTTCTCTGGGCGTTTATTCTTTCAGAGGAGTTAAGGTTGGTCTAGATTGTGCGAATGGTAGCTCCTGGAATATCGCAAAATCTGTCTTTGATGCGCTTGGCGCAGATACTTATGTCATCAATAATAAGCCGAATGGTACGAACATCAACACCAATGCAGGCTCCACTCATATCGAGGGTCTCCAGAAGTTTGTTGTGGAGAATCAGTTGGATGTTGGCTTTGCTTACGATGGCGATGCTGACCGCTGCCTGTGCGTGGATGAGAAAGGTAATGTCATTACTGGCGATCACATCCTTTACATTTACGGATGCTATATGAAGGAGCGCGGCAAGCTGCTGACCAATACCGTTGTTACGACTGTTATGTCCAACTTTGGTTTGTACAAAGCGTTCGATGAGCAGGGTATCGGCTATGCCAAAACTGCTGTGGGCGACAAGTATGTCTACGAGTATATGGCAAAGAATGGCTGCCGTATCGGTGGTGAGCAGAGCGGCCACATCATCTTCTCCAAATATGCAAGCACTGGTGACGGAATCCTGACCAGTTTGAAGATGATAGAAGTTATGCTGGCTAAGAAGAAGCCAATGAGTGAGCTGGCGGCACCGCTGAAGATTTATCCACAGGTGCTGGAAAATGTCCGTGTGACTGATAAGAAGGCCGCACAGAATGATCCTGCTGTGCAGGAAGCAGTAAATAAGGTTGCTGAAGCACTGGGCGATACTGGCCGTATTCTGGTGCGTGAATCTGGTACTGAGCCGGTCGTTCGTGTTATGGTGGAAGCACCGGATCATGATACCTGCCAGAAGTATGTTGATGAAGTGGTCAATGTAATCTGTCAAAAGGGATATAAGGCATAAGGTCAATGACGACTCTGGCAATTACCCGGAGTCGTTTTGCATAATAGAGGGAAAGTATAATAGACGAGAAAAATAAATAACGGGAGGGATAAACCCATGTGTGGAATCGTTGGTTTTACAGGAAACCGACAGGCAGCACCGATCCTGCTGGATGGCCTGTCGAAATTGGAATATAGAGGATATGACTCGGCAGGACTGGCTGTCCGTGATGGAGAGAATCTGGCAGAGGTTGTGAAAGCAAAAGGTCGTTTGTCTAATCTGATGGAGAAAACGGATAACGGCAATGCGTTGAAGGGAAATTGTGGTATTGGTCATACTCGCTGGGCAACCCACGGTGAGCCGAGCCAGACAAATGCACATCCGCACGTTTCTGGTAACTGCACCAAATCTGGTTCTGGTCCGGTCGAATCTGAGGTCGTTGGTGTACATAACGGTATCATTGAGAATTACACGGAGTTGAAGGAAAAGCTGCTGAAGCATGGCTACACTTTTTACAGCCAGACGGATACAGAAGTTGTCGTTAAGTTGGTTGATTACTATTATAAGAAATATAATTTAGGACCTATCGATGCTATTGCCAAGACGATGGTTCGTGTTCGTGGTTCCTATGCCCTTGAGTTGATGTTCCGTGACTATCCGGGTGAGATCTGGGTAGCTCGTAAGGACAGCCCGATGATCATCGGCATTGCGGACGGAGAGACCTATGTGGCTTCGGATGTTCCGGCAATCCTGAAATATACCCGCAATGTGTATTATATCGGCAATCTTGAGTTCGCAAAACTGACTCCGGGTGAGGCTCATTTCTATGACTTGAACGGCGATGAAATAGAAAAGCAGACCACCGAGATCAAGTGGGATGCCGAAGCAGCTGAAAAGGGCGGATTTGAGCATTTCATGATGAAAGAAATCCATGAGCAGCCGAAAGCTGTCCAGGATACGCTGAATTCTGTGATTAAAAATGATGTGATTGATTTGTCCAGTGTAGAAATTACTGAGGATGAGATCAAGAACTTCGAGCAGATCTATATCGTTGCCTGCGGCTCCGCATGGCATGTTGGTATGGCTGCTCAGTATGTTCTGGAAGATATGGCCGATATCCCGCTGCGTGTAGAACTTGCATCCGAGTTCCGCTATCGTAAGATGCCGGTCAATCAGAAAGCTCTGGTGATTGTTGTCAGCCAGTCGGGTGAGACAGCGGACACACTAGCAGCACTGCGGCTTGCAAAGGAAAAGGGTATTACCACAATGGCAATCGTCAATGTGGTGGGCAGCAGCATTGCTCGTGAAGCAGACAAGGTGTTTTACACACTTGCTGGTCCTGAAATTTCTGTTGCAACAACCAAAGCATACAGCGCACAGCTTGCAGCTATGTACTGTCTGGCAGTTCAGTTCGCAAAGGTCAGAGGCAAAATCACGGACGAGCAGTATAGTTACTATATTTCTGAACTGCAGACTATTCCGGAGAAGATGCAGAAGATTCTGGAAGACAAGGAGCGCATCCAGTGGTTTGCAGCAAAGTATGCCAATGCACATGATGTGTTCTTTGTGGGCCGCGGCATTGACTATGTAGTCTGCTTGGAAGGCAGTTTGAAATTAAAAGAAATCAGCTATATTCACTCGGAAGCATACGCTGCGGGTGAGTTGAAACATGGAACTATCAGCTTGATCGAGCAGGGAACACTGGTCATCGGTGTTCTGACTCAGAGCGAGCTGTACGAAAAGACCGTAAGCAATATGCTGGAGTGTAAGAGTCGTGGTGCTTACCTGATGGGACTGACTACTTATGGAAAGTACGAGATTGAAGATCAGGTGAACTTCACAGTTTATGTGCCGAAGGTGGATGAGCATTTCATCGGAAGTCTGGCTGTGATTCCGCTTCAGCTGCTGGGATACTATGTATCCGTTGCCAAGGGTCTGGATGTCGACAAGCCGAGAAATCTTGCAAAGAGTGTTACGGTGGAGTGATTGGATATGGAAAGAGAAATACCAGTACTATATAAAAGAAAAGAAGAATGCTGTGGATGTACAGCCTGTTATGCCATTTGTCCTAAAGAAGCCATATCTATGGTGGAGGATGAAGAAGGGTTCGAATATCCGCAGATTGATGAAAGCAAGTGTGTTCGTTGCTACCAGTGCATTAAGGTATGTCCGATAAAAGCAGCACGAGCGTAGGAAGGAGAGATCATGAACACAACATTACTTATCATGGCGGCCGGAATAGGCAGCCGATTTGGAACAGGAATAAAACAATTGGAGCCAGTCGATGATGCAAACCATATCATCATGGACTACTCAATCCACGATGCGATTGAGGCTGGCTTCAATCATGTAGTATTTATCATCCGTAAGGATATTGAGAAAGCGTTCAAAGAGGTCATCGGTGATCGCATTGCCGCTATTTGCTCTTCTCATAATGTAACTGTGGATTATGCTTTTCAGGATATCAACGATATTCCGGGAGAACTTCCGGCAGGCCGTACAAAGCCGTGGGGAACTGGTCAGGCTGTGCTTGCAGCGAAGGACGTAATTAAAACTCCGTTCATCGTCATCAATGCAGATGATTACTATGGCAAGGAAGGCTTCAAGGCTGTACACGAGTATCTGGTGAATGGTGGCAAGTCCTGTATGGCAGGCTTTGTGCTGAAGAATACCCTGTCTGATAATGGCGGTGTGACTCGTGGCATCTGCAAGATGGACGAGGATAACAATTTGACTGAGGTTGTGGAGACAAAGAACATCGTGAAGACTGCAGATGGAGCAGAGGCAGACGGTGTGGCTGTTGATGTGAATTCTCTGGTATCCATGAATATGTGGGGCTTGACTCCTAATTTTCTGAGTGTACTGGAGGAAGGCTTCAAAGAGTTTTTCGAGAAGGAAGTATCGGAGAATCCGTTAAAGTCTGAATTCCTGATTCCTATCTTCATCGGTGAGATGCTGGAGCAGGGGAAGATGTCTGTGAAAGTTCTGAAGACCAACGACACCTGGTACGGCATGACCTACCATGAGGATGTCGCAGCAGTAAAGGACAGCTTTAAGAAGATGCTGGAGAACGGCGTGTATAAGGCTGACCTGTTCGGTGATCTGTAAACTACGATGAAAGAATCGATTGATTTACTAGGGAAGATCCTCACCAACATCTTGACTGCTCTCTACGAGCCATTTGGTTTCTCGCTTCTGCTTTCCTTTTTGGCTATGTTTTTCTATCTGTATGCGTATGAGCCTACCGCAGCCGGAAAAGGCTGGAAGAACGCCATAGTGACTTGGTATCAGAAATTCAAAGAGAGTGTATTCTTTCGGAAGCTGTTCCTATTGGCCTTTGTGACATCAATGATTTTGTTCCGAACATTACTGAACCGTAACCTCTGGATGAACCCGTTGTCCAAGATTATGGGAGGCTGGGGCATCTGGGAGACAAAGAATGGTGAACAGGTTCTGACCACAGAGTGCATTGAAAATGTGATCATGATGATGCCGTTTTCAGCAGTAATGATGTGGACATTCGAAGAAAAAATAGGAATTAGCTGGAAGAAGATACTGTGGTATAGCGGAAAGATAGCATTTATCTTTTCGATAAGCATAGAAATGCTGCAATTATTGCTTCGCTTAGGAACGTTCCAGCTATCAGACATCTTCTATAACACAGTCGGTGGAATGATCGGTGGATTGATGTATTGTGCGGCGATGAAGGCAAGAAAGCGTCTGTAAAACTAGATGAAATTGTGATATACTGGGAGCGGCAGCTCCCTACGCTGCTCTGATAATCACACACCTCTCCGTGGTGAGCAGCAGGCAACGATCTATTATGATTGGCGAAGATGTGAGAAAAGACTATTCCTAGGAGTTGGAAATGAACAGTACACAGAATGATAAATTGGTATATGCGGATGAATGGAATGTGAGTTCGCAGTATTTTTATAAAAATGAATATTACAGTTGGATGGCAGATAATCTTACAGGACACAAAAAAGTTTTGGAAATAGGCTGTGGAACAGGATATAGTACATTAGCATTGCTTGAAAAAGGCTATGACGTTATAGCCATTGAAAAAAATGAAGAATGCATTCGGAAGGCTGAACAGCTTGTATCTGAAAACGGAGATTTTGATTCCAAGGTTGTCTTTTTACAAGGGGATGTTGCGGAGGAAACATTTAGAAATAATCTTCTTGAGCAATATGAATTCGATGTAGTAATATGCTGGAACATAGGTTCATATTGGAATCGAGAGATGATGACATATTATTTGCCACACATGATAGAGTATGGATTAGATGTTCAACAGATTCGAGCGAATCCAGAATCGTCTTATGCAGAGCTGATAGTATGGTATGCGTGTAAACTAGCAAAAGAAAAAAATGTATCTGTTAATATTGTGGATCGATGCGGTGAACAATTAAATGAGCACAATGATCCATATTATAAATGCTTGAAAGATGAATTTTCCTTTGCGAAAATTGAATATAAGAACAAAGAAGGTAAGTCACTTTCAAAAGGTGGAAGAGTGCTTACGACTAATGGACAGGCTAGTTTTGAATCGGTAATGGATATTGTGTTCGTTTCTATTTTATTGGATAGCTAATATTGCCCTCACCCCAACACAGTGCTATACTTTAATCACTAAAAAGGAAAGAGGTTATCACGATGCCCAGAACGAAAGGCAGCAAAAACCGTCCCAAAACCAATAACGACTACGCATCCCAGATTGCAGAGAAGCAGGAGACTCTTGCGTCCCTGAATACTGAGATCGCATCCATCACCGCCAATATTGATACTTTGAAGTCTGACCTGAAAGAAAAGAAGTCTGCTCTGAAGAAGACCGAAAAAGAAGTGGCATCCCTGGAAGCGAAGAAGGCAAAGGCAGATGCCAAGGCCGCTGAAGAAGCGAAGAAAGCAGAAGCCGAGAGTGTGGTTAAGAAATTATTAGCCAGCGGCATGAGCGCGGATGAGATTCTGGAAAAGCTGAAATAAACAAGAACCCAAGAAAAAATAAATGCCGTGTGGACAAACTGAACTCCAGGAGTTCACATGGTATTTTTTCAAGGTCGCCATATAGTTTGTAACGGAAATAAAAGAAGAACAAAAATTAAAGAAATGGAGCGTGAGAATAATGAATTTATCTAAAATACACCACATCGCAATCATCGTATCTGACTACGAAGTTTCAAAGGATTTCTATGTGAACAAGCTGGGCTTTGCTGTTATCCGGGAAAACTACCGCCCGGAGCGTAAGGACTGGAAGCTGGATCTGCGTGTCGATGAATACACAGAGCTGGAGATATTCGCTGAGGAATATCCGCCGAAGCGTGTGAACCGTCCGGAAGCCTGTGGTTTGCGTCACCTTGCATTCTGTGTAGATAGCGTGGAGCAGACAGTGAGGGAGTTGAGAGAATTAGGTATAGAATGTGAGCCGATCCGGGTTGACGGTTACACCGGCAAGAAGATGACTTTCTTCCACGACCCGGACGGATTGCCGCTGGAACTGCATGAATAATCATGGGAGAGAAAAGAGCGTATAAAGCCAAAAAGCCCGGTGGAGGCCGGAAGAAGCTGAAGCCGGAGTATGATGCCGGGAAAAATCTGAAAGAGCAGATGGAAAGTGCTGTGGCGCTTTATGAGGGGGACTACTCCCTCCGATCCATTGCAGATGCGCTAACTCTGAATCCAATCAAAGTAAGAAAGCTGCTCATCGCGGCTGGTGTGTATGAATCGGATGTGGCGGAGAAGGTACAGGATACCTTTGAGGAATATCGAGAAACACAGAACTATAAAGAAGCCATCCTCTCAACTGCAAATACTCTTCAACTCTCCAAAGCCTCCGTCACCTCGTACCTGCCATATAAAAAAGGCGTGTACTTCCCAAGTACAGCGGCCAAAGAGAAGATCAGTGTTGGAGCAGAGCGGCAGAGGAGATACAGAGCGATGAAGCGG
>Ga0129311_1000751_pt1 | contig 25960 bp, 29 predicted proteins | sample Go1ome_FD_94435 | JGI IMG/M metagenome (GOLD analysis project Ga0129311, IMG submission 94435) | Western lowland gorrila individual fecal microbial communities from Wisconsin, USA - Go1022B metagenome | ecosystem: Host-associated > Mammals > Digestive system > Large intestine > Fecal | place... | reverse complement strand
TCATCCTGAGCCAGGATCGAACTCTCAATTAAAGTTTGATCTTTGGTCATTATCAACTTCTGGCTAATAATTCCCTTTTTACTGTTTTTAAGGTCGTATGATCCGGTTTCTCAAGCAAGAATCGCTTCTCACTTTTGACCTTTACCATACTGTCCGTTTCTGAAATTCTTTTAGAATTTTCAGGGTTGTCTTATTGTTTAATTATCAAGGTTCTGTGTTGTTTTGCTTTGCGGTTTTCCGCGTCAGCAAGGACTATAATATCACTCACCCCATGGGTTGTCAACAACTTTTTTCAATTTTTTTCAACTTTTTTTATTTTTCATATTCAGTGCCTGATTTTATGCCAGTTTCACGTCCTGTCGGAAATATGCTTGGCTCATCAAAAAAGCATCTTTGCCATATTCGTAATCGTATTCAACAACAGATTATGATCATATAAAAAACTCAGGACCGGGCTGTCACAGATTCCAGAATATGCCCATAGACCAACCGCCGTATTTCCAATTGCTGCCAGTAGCACGAATACGCTCCAGATAATCGCCAGTGCCTGAATCGCACCCAGTAGTACTCCTCCTGTTTTATCAATTCCGTGTAATATGGGAATCTCTGCCATATCCTTTGATATATGCAGCAGAATTGAGAATAAAATCATGATTGCTAATTGGATCAGAATAAATGACAGACTGTTTACTGCCACATATGCCAGATAATGTGCCAGATATGCCTGAAAGTTTTCTACCTGAAATGCAAGATACGTTTCTGTATTGTTATTATTTATGACTGCCAGCTTCATTCCTTCCGGGAAAGGCAGTTCATCTATTATCTGCATCTGCGCAGTTTTCCCGTCCTCCTGCGCCGGATCCAGCTGCAGCTTTTGAATCACGTATGTTTCGATTCGCTCGTCAATCTGCGTATGTTCCTGAATCCAATGTCCAACAACCGGAGTTGCATATGTTGCTCCGATCATAGATAGGATCATCGCCCCGACAATGAGCAGCGTTCGGAACAACCCACGCCGGAATCCACTCCACAGACACAACCCGATTATTATGATCAATCCTATACCAAAGATATTCATTTTGTCTCCTGCCCCTCTTCTTTGGTATACCGGAGTTTCACGATCTCGGTAGAGTTATCATATACGATAATATATTTATTATTCACTCCGGTCGGTACAATATTGTTTACATTCTTAGCAAATTCATAAGAAAACTTCAGCTTGCCTGTGAAATCATATATTCTGGATTCAGAATCCCCCACAATAATGATCTCATTCTCGGTTGCATAAATATTCTTATATGAGAAATTCAGCTCTTTGGCAAATTTCTGGTTTCCGTTTGTATCAAATACCCGAAGGCGGTAACGTGAGGCATCTGCCGTCTCCTGTCCCTCTTCGGCCGTTCCGGTATTCTCTTCTACCACTCCGATATATCGGCTATTGTAGAAAATGCTCTGTATTTCACCCTGAAAGTCCTTGATGACTGCTTTTTCACTTGGTTTTTCTTTCATGCTGTACACAATAAACCGATCATCCCCGAATGCACACACCGTGTCATTATTTAAAAATTCCAGCTTCGGAACGATGGTGCTGTCCAGATTATTAAAGCCGCCTACCAGACGGTCGGTCTCGTTCTGTCCTACATCGCCGAAATTATAAGCCGCGATGGTATTTTGTGCCTTAATTCCCTGTATAGTAATGTAACTGGTCATTAATTTCTGTCCGTCCTCAGACAGGGCAATATCCAATGGATAGCCACTGTCCGCGATTGTTGTCCGCATTTCTGCAATCGTTCCGCCGTTCTTATCATAGATTTCAATAAAATCCTCGGTCTCATTCTCCAGGATTACCGCAAACACACCCTGTCTGGCTACATCCACGGTACAGATCTTATATGGTGTCTCTTCCATGCTCACCTTTCCCGATGCATTGAATATATATACATTATTTCCGTTTAAATCTGCAACAGCAATATATTCTCCGGAAACTACCGCTTTCGGCTGCTTCATGTTATAACTTTCCATCCAGACAGAATTCCCTTCTTTGTCCAGATAGCTGATTCCTTCTTTGCTATATTTGATCAGACTGCCGTTATATGCCAGATAGTCCATCTGTGTTGTATTGGAACTTTCTGCGGATGATAATACTTCATAATCATTATAATAAGTGGTGCGGTTCATATATACGCCGGCTCCAACTGCTATCAGTATAACCACCAGCAGGAAAATGATCAGCCCGAACGGCCGCCGTTTCTTCGGTGTTTCTTCTTCCTGCTCGACTGTATTAAATTCCAAAACCTTCCGTTCCTTTTTCATTTCCGGTGCAGATGTCGATGTTTTCTTCTCTCGTGCCATGTGATCCCTTCTCTATCGCTATATTTTTATATATGTTATCATATTTTAGAATGTCAGACTAGCCTTTTTATGGAATTGACGGAATTAATATCTGCTGTCCGACATAGATTTCATCTCCGTTTTTCATTCCGTTTGCCTCCATGATGTTATCAACATAAAGAATGGAATGATACATTTGAAAGCTGATAGAGGATAACGTATCGCCGTCCCGGACTGTATAATATTTCGGTGCTCCGTCCGCCACTACCGGTTTTGCAGCTTCCGTTGCCTGTGTAGCTGCCTCCGTCTCTGTCTTTGCTTCATCCGGTTTCGGGTTATCGGTTTTCGATTCTGACTGCGTGTCTGACGAACCGTCTGTTTCCTCTGTAGCTTCGGTATCCTCAGCTGCATCTGCTTCCGAATCCAGCGGTTCCACATTAGCACCTACCGAGATTACATTTGTCATCGGAACCTCTGTCGTGTTCTCTGACATGATATCGATCCGATGGAATGCCGTCTCCAGATTCTTCAGTCGGTCATAGCTGTTGATCACCGTAATACCAAGTGCCAGAAACGCAACCGTCAGAAGCGAACTGGCCACATAGAGAAAGCTTACCGGTTTTCTCTGTGATTCTTTCTGTGGTTCCAAGTGTCGTTCCAGACGATTTCTATATTTCTGCAACAACTCCTGATCCCGTTGTGCCACATCCGTTTCTGATTCTACCATATGACTCTTCTGGGTCATCATATAGCTCTGCATCGCATCATTCCGGGTATAATAAATATAATAACCACTTTGTTTTTTCAGTGTATTATTCTCAAACAGATACCATGCCTCTTCTTCCTCCAGGGCATCGATCATAAACAACGCCTTATCTCTTCCCGGAAAATTTTCCAGATGGATTTTTGTTATTTTGTCATTGATTTGTGTGGAAAATCCCATACGGGACAAAAACCAGCCCACGACCTCCAGATCCGGGAAGAAACGTTTCACATCATTATAAATCCCCGTCCATACCTCATTGGTAAACTCTACTTCGTCAATATCAAACTCTACATTCTGTGCTTCCAGGGCCCCGCTGATAAAGATAACGCCCTGATTTTCCACCTGTTTATATTCTCCAAGTAGAATCGCCCCTCTGGCATATGTATTACCCGGCTTTGCCAGCTGATTCAGATAAGTGATCACATAATCTTCTACATAGATTCTTCTTCCTCCCTTCGGAGTTCCCACCTGACGAATATTTTTCGGAAGCCGGATTCCCCTGATTTCCTCTTCCTGTTCCGTATTTTCACTATGATCGTAAATTACCTCTATCATTTTATTTCTCCCGCCTTTCCATAGCATTCGTTCCTTGCTATCTGAATCATAGCACTGAGAAATCGGTTTCCTTATCAAATCCTGTCGGCATTCCGGCGATATTGAACGCAATTTATTTTAATTTTCGGCACCATCCGGACATTTTTATTACATTACGGCAGATTGTCCGTGCGTGCGACAAACTCCTTTATGTCTAAATTTCATATAGCTGTCTATACTTAATATAAACCGCAGTCCGAACCGTTTTCCGGTTTGCTGCAAATCTGAAACAAATAAGGGTATGACTATGAGAAAGACGATTTATTTTAACGCCTCGGAACAATATGCCTATGAAGCACTCGGCAGAGAATTATACACACTTCTGGAGCATACACGAAAAGAAACACAGCCTGTTGTCATCCTATGCATCGGAACGGATCGGGTGACCGGCGATGCTTTAGGCCCTCTGGTGGGTCACCAGCTCTGTACGTCTGCAAATAATTTTATTATCTATGGGAATCTGGAGCATCCGGTTCATGCCATTAATCTGGCTGAAACCATGGAGCGCATTTATCAGAAATATGAAGATCCATACGTAATCGCCATTGATGCTTCTCTCGGAACAAAGGAGCATATCGGCTATGTGACTTTACGGCAGGGTCCGTTAAAACCCGGCCAGGGAATTGCAAAAAATCTCCCGGAGATTGGAGATATCTCCATCACCGGGATTGTAAATCTTTCCGGCAGACCGGGTGCATTTCTTCTTCAGAACACCCGGCTCTGCACCGTTATGAAATTAGTCGATTGTATTACTCTGGGGATCAACCACGCCGAGGATTACTTTCCTCCTCTGGAAGAGATTCCTGATTGCGATGCGGAGTCTCTCCCTTATAGATCGCAATACCCTCCGAAATCGTGTCAATCTGTTCCGTCTGCATGATATTGATAATATCATTTAAGGTTTCCTCTTTGCATATATTCTTTCCGAGATACTTTGCATAACGGTCTGCAATATTCAGAGAGGATTCCTTAATCTGTGCCTCTGTCTGCCCCTGTTCTTCACCGGTCGCATCACACTGCCGCTTCAGCTCCTCCACCTTGCCCTGGCGTCTGCCATTGATCTCATCCGTAATCACCTGCTTCGTCTGCTGTTCAAACTCTGTCAGCGCATTCTGCTTCTGCTGTGCTACTACATCCAGTTCTTCCTGCAACTTCTCAATCCGGGCATCATACTCACCCAGCTCATACTGGCTCTCATCCTTATCCTTATTGATCGCATTCTTGATTGCCTGTACATTCTTATCATTCGCAACCATCTGATTCCGGATTTTTCTTCCCTCTGCGATCACATCTCTGTGGCGAACCTTCGTCAGATTGAATATAAGAAAATATATTCCGAGCACGATCAGCAGGGTCAGTGCGATCACAATCGCCATAAAATACGGTGCTTCCGCAAATTTCTTACCCGCAAAGACAACACCGCTGAACAGGCGATAGGAACCATATGGAATTCCTGCCAGCCCGATCAGAATAAATACGATCAGCACCAGAATCTCCTTGACGCCCTTCGGCATAAATAGAATATAATATAACTCCGAACGGCAGAAGGACGGCACATGATTCTTCTTAAATAAAGTCACCATCTCCGTCTTCAGTTGTCTCGTATGTTCCTTCACATCTGCGGTCTCTTCATCCACCCGCTGTCCTACACGTTCCAGCTTCTCCCTGCTCTTCTCATCCTGTGCCTTCTTGATTTTTTTACGTCCGGCATCCAGCTGGTCATCATAGGTCTTTTCAATCTCATTCTTACGCTTTTTGACCGTGGTTGTAATCTCATCATGAATCGACTTTTCTTCCTGTGAAATCGCCTTTTGTAATTTATCCTGTTTATCCTTTAATTGTTTTGAATATTGTTCTAACTGATTACATCGGGAAACCTCATCCCGGATCTGAATCAAATAATCTACATTTTGATTAAAAATACTCTCTGTATCCATCGTTTTACCCCCTGACCTTAGTTAATTTCATTTTAGCAAAACTACAGACAATTAACAACCTTTTCTTCTATTATCAGACTTTTTTTCTAAAGAATCATCACAAAAACTTCATATTTTTTTCGGGTTTTTACATTGTACTATCCTATGATTTTCGTTATAATTATAAATGTATAGCTGATTTTGATATTTTTTTATTTATATTGTATAGTGTGATGTTTTTATAGGAGGATTTATCCATGAATATTTTGTTTTTCTTACTTCCGAAGAGTGAAGTTATTTATATCGAAGCAGGCGCAACCGTCCGCAAGTCTTTAATGACGATCCAGTCTCATTTTTATACAGCAATTCCGATCATTTCTGAGACCGGTGAGTATATCGGAACGATTACCGAGGGGGATTTCCTGCGCTACTGCAAGACAAATATTGAGGGTGCACCTAATGTGAATTTAAATGAGAATGTACTGATGGTTCCTCGTGCCGTCAGCTACGATCCGGTATCTATTAATGCGGACATGGAGGATCTGATCTCTACCATGACCAATCAGAATTTCGTTCCGGTCGTAGATGATAGCAAGAAGTTTATCGGTATTATTACCAGAAAAGATGTTATCCAGTATATCTATAATAAGTTGAAAACAAATAATTTGGCGTAAGATGGAATGCTGTTAATTGCGGTTTGATGAGGTAACCTCTGCTCCGGCTGTAAGTGGATGCAGATTTAGCAATAAATATGAGATGTCGCCTTCTGTCCTATATTTCATGTGCGGCAAGCTCTCGCACCTGCCAGCACGTAGCGGATACATAGGACTGCACAATACGCAGTCCAAGTACCGACGTGCTTCTAGGGCCGCACATGGAATAAGGACAGAGGCTCCATTTTCACTGTACTGAAATCCTGCCCGCAAGGAACCGGAGTCTGTTGCATGTCAATCCTTCCCTCATCAAATTCGGTTTGGAGAGATGAAAAACTGCAGCAGCCAGAGCTTCTGTCATATACTCCTGTGGGGCTCTAGAAGCACGTTGGCACTTAGGCTGTGTTCTTTACAGCCTTACGTGCCGCTACGTGCTGGCAGATGCGAGAGCTTGCCACACAGGAGTCATATGACAGGAAGCGACGGGCAGAGTTGTCTCCACAAACCGCAATTTGTAAAGATTTGATATTTCTTATACCTTTATCTCGCAGACCACCACATCACCAAAAGCCCTACCGGCAAAGCAATCACTGCCTGGCTGAACATTCCTATCACTGCATATTTAATATGATGCCAATAATCATGATAAGCATCCACCAAATCCTCAGTTCCCGGAATTATCATCTTCTTACTATGGCAAAACCACAGACAATCTACTACCAATGCATCAAACCATATCTCAGCTACCCACATAATATATCCGTGAAACCATCCTGCAAAGAACGTACGCGCACCACCGATATAGTACGCCAATGCCGTCTGCAAAAATATGTATCCGATAAATAATCCCAGTTTACCTATCGTTGCTTTCTTCGTAAGTTTTCCGGAGCTTTCCTGAATCAATCCAAGCTCTCTGCATCGATCCTGTATCGCCTTTGGGTATTCCTGTATCATGCCAAGCTTCCCCTTCTTTGCCATTTTGATACCACAAATTGTGTAAATAACGACATTAAAAATAACTATTTCTAATAAGTAATTCATTTATCCTCCTATGCAAATTAGCGTTTTCCCGCACAGTTGAACCCACCGTTATAAGACACAGGTGAATATCCCTCAACTTCTCTTGTTAGTTTTCGCTAACTATGTTAGCACATTTATACTTGAAAGTAAATAGTTCAATACTACAGGATTCCATGTTCTCTTTATCCTTATTTTCCGGGACACTATCAGGTGCTTACTTCTCATCAACCACCTGGAAAATGTAGAACTTCAGATAATACGAATCGTCCGCCGCCCAAAGGATCGGATGATCCGGTGCCTGCGTACGGAATTCTACCTGTCTCAGCCGTTTATGCACATTCCGTGCGGCCTGTCCAATGGTCTGCGTAAACAGCTCATAATCCATGAAATGAGAGCAGGAACAGGTCGCCAGATAGCCGCCATCCCGAATCAGTTTCATTGCCCGCAGATTAATCTCCCGATATCCCTTGACCGCATTCTTGATGGAATTGCGAGATTTCGTGAACGCCGGTGGATCTAAGATCACCACATCAAACGTTTCTCCCTGTCGCTCCAGCTCCGGCAACAGTTCAAATACATCTGCACATTGGAATCGGACTCTGTTTTCCAGATGATTTAATCTCGCATTTTCCTCTGCCTGTGCTACTCCGAGTTCGGAGGCATCCACGCCCAATACACTGGCAGCTCCTGCCATTCCCGCATTCAGTGCAAAGGAGCCCGTATGTGTAAAGCAATCCAATACCTTTGCATTCGGACAAAGCTTCCAGATGGACTTCCGGTTATTCTTCTGATCCAGGAAAAAGCCTGTCTTCTGTCCTTCTTTTACATCCACCATATAATGAACTTCGTTTTCAACAATCTCCACTTTGGTATCAAACGGCTCTCCAATGAATCCTTTGATCCGCTCCATGCCTTCCTGTTCCCGAACCTTGGCATCGCTCCGCTCATAGACACCACGGATCCGGATTCCGTCCTGTGCCATAAGCTCCTTCAGAGTATCAACGATCAATAGTTTAAACCGGTCAATTCCAAGCGCCAGAGACTGCACCACCAGCACATCCGAGAACTTGTCTACCACGATTCCCGGAAGAAAATCCGCCTCTCCGAAAATCACTCTGCAGCTACTGGTATCGATTACCTGCTTTCGGTATTCCCATGCATTCTTCACCCGCATGCGGATAAAGGCTTCATCGATCTCTGTATCTTTATCCCGTGTCATCATTCGAACCAGCAGCTTGGATTTCCGGTTAATATAACCTCTTCCCATCGGATATCCGTCAAAATCATGTACGATCACAATGTCGCCATCCTGAAAATCACCCATGATACTCTCAACTTCATTATCGTAAATCCATGGTCCACCGGCTTTCAGACTGCGACCCTCACCCTTTTTCAATGTTACGATTGCCTGACTCATGCTCACTCCTCCTGTTTGTTTTCTTCTTGTTTTTGTTTATCTTCTCTGTTTCTGTTTTTCTATGTTACTCCTGCCGGATCATTCGTTTTGACCCGATCCGTTACTGCCTTCTATTTATTGTTACCTTTTCCGTTTTATCTGTCATATCCTCTATGCCTTTTGCAGCTTCTCGGATTTCTCCAGTTCCTTACTTATCTTCCGGATACAGAGGATACAGGTTGGGATAATATAAATGCATGCAGATATCCATGCCGCCTGATCGGAAAAACAGATTGCTGTATAGCCAAAGGCTCCGACAAATCCAAGACTCACAACACTTCTCGCAATCATTTCCGTTACACCGGAGAATATCGCACGTCCGGAATAGCCCAGTCCCTGCGTACTCATACGGCATACATTCAGAATACCCAGACTCCAGAAGAAATACCCCATGCACCGAAGATATTTCTGTGCCGCATCCAGTACCGGAACCTCTTCCGGCTTAATGAAGATCATTGCCATTGCCCGTCCGGCAAAAATCATGATCAGACCTGCCAGAATTCCATAGCTGACTCCGACTGCAACACCCTGTAAAATACCCTGTTTAATCCGCTTCGTCTTCCCGGCACCCAGATTCTGTCCGCAGAATACAGACACTGCGGTAGCCAGTGCATCAAACGGGCATATCAGGAACTGCTTTAATCTGGCTGCTGCCGTAAACCCTGACACATATACGCTGCCGAGTCCATTATTGGCAGACTGCATCACCATACTTCCGATTGCCGTAATCGAATACTGTAGTCCCATCGGCACGCCCATGATCAGCATTGTACGGATTGCATTTCCTTTTCCGACACAGTCCTCTTTCCGCAGCTGAAGTGTCTCCACCTTTTTCCAAATAAAGATCAGACACAGGCATCCACTGATTGCCTGTGCAGTGATTGTTGCGATTGCCGCTCCGGCACAGCCCCACTGCAGTACCAAAATGCAGAAAAAGTCCAACCCGATATTTAAGATTGCAGAGATTGCCAGAAATATAAACGGAGTCCGGCTATCTCCAACTGCCCGCAGAATGCTGGACAGATAATTATATAACAGTGTAAACGGTATTCCTAAAAAGATTACCAGCAGATACCGGTATGCATCCTGATAAATATTATCCGGTGTTGACAGGAGATGCAGAATCTGCGGGCATAATAATGCACAAAGCACAGTCAGAATGGCTGCAAAGCCACCGGTCAGCAGAAAGCCATGATATACATAATTCCGCATTTCCTTCATATTACCGGCCCCAAAGCTCTTAGATACCGGCACGCCGAATCCGCAGCTGATTCCTATACAAAAGCCCAACACCAGAAACTGTACACTGCTGGATGCACCGACTCCTGCCAGTGCATCCGAACCCAGTATCTGTCCTACAATCGCCGCATCAATAATGTTATATGTCTGCTGCAAAAGATTTCCCAGCAGCAGAGGGATCGCAAACTGTATGATCAGTCCAAATGATTTCCCCTCTGTCATATTTTTCGTCATTGACATCAACCTTCTTTTCTGTATTTATCATCTAAGTATTCCGCATCTCATTCTTATCTCATCCATCTATCCGGCAGACTTATGAATCAACCAAATTGGTGATCCAGACTCCCCTCTTTACCAGAATATAACCTACAACTACCTTGATCATATCCATACTCTGAATAATAGCATAGACTCCCAGCACAGGAAGTTGTGTAAAGGAAGACAGTATAAACGCCAGCGGCACCGGAATCACCCAGGAAAATACGCTGTCGAACAGAAACGTAATCACTGTCTTTCCTCCTGATCGCAATGTGAAATAAAGAACATTCAAAAATCCCTGTAATGGGAAAAAGAGTGCCGTTATCACAATAAACCACCGACCCAGATCCTTCACCTCCGGTGTAGTATCATATAATTCTGGAAATCCCTTGGCACATAGTATCAGAATCCCGGTCAGAAGCAGGCACATAACACCGGTAAACCACATCAGCTTCATAGAATACTTCTTTGCTTCTTCAAACTTCGATGCTCCCAGATACTGTCCGATCAGAATGCCGACCGCATTTCCCATAGCCACAAATACCACATTTAAAAGATTACAAATTGCATTAGAAATATTCAATCCGGCTACCACCTGTAGTCCTCTGATCGAGTAACACTGTGTTAACACCGCGATTCCACCGGCCCATAAAAACTCATTTGCAAAAATCGGAATTCCCTTTCGAATTACGATCTTCATATCACGCAGCGGAATTTTCAAGGTCCTATATATCCCTTTTAGAAATGTATGTTCTTCTTTCTTTGCATGTGACCATACAATCACGATTGCCATTTCCACCACTCTGGCAAGCACAGTAGCAATCGCAGCTCCCCGGACGCCCAATCGCGGGAATCCGAACTTACCATATATCAGAAAGTAATTGAATATCACATCTATGACTACTGATGCCACTCCGGCAATCATTGGCTTCATACTTTCACCGGTTTCCCGGAGACTGCTGGCATATACCTGTGTAATCGAGAAAGGAATCAGTCCAAACAGCATAATATAAAGATACTGTAACCCATATTCCAGTGTTAGTTCTGCGTCAATATTCACAGATGTACCATGCAGATACAGACTAAGCAGCCGGCTTCCGCCAAAGATAAATATTGCAATTCCCACCAGAGCACACAGAGTACAGATCCAGAGCTTTAGCCGGAATATATCCTGAAAACCTTTTTTATTTCCTTGTCCATAATACTGGGCTCCGTAAATTCCAGGCCCGGATATTCCTCCGAAAATAGCCAGATTAAACACAAAAATCAGCTGTCCCGCAATGGAAACAGCCGTCATACTCTCTGTCCCCAGCCTTCCGACCATCAGGTTGTCGACCAGACTTACCGCATTGGTAATTCCATTCTGAACCATCATCGGAACCGCCAGGAGCAGAGCTTTCTTATAAATCACATTCTTATTATTCATTTTCTCACCTGCAACATTTCTACAGTTATTCTTGCTCCGGATAATCATAATCCAAACTGTACAAATCGTCAATCTATTTCATCATATTCCTGAAATGCTGCATAATACCGGGCCGTTACCGCCCCATACTTCTGTGCCCAGTCGTTCGTGCCATTGTACCGTGCCATGACCTGCCCCGTCTCATCCTCTGTCAATGGTATGCTAACCTGCCGATCATTCATGATCTTTGCTAGAACCATTGCCTCCGTATCGATACAACAGGTATCATCCTGCAATCCCATTCAGAACTGCTCTAAAGTGGCAATATCTGACGGATCGTATTCTGTACCATACTTCCAGTTATGTGCCTCGATTGCAGTTTTCGCATAAATCTGTGCAATCCCGGTCGAGGAATCCTGCTTCCGTATCATCCGAAACAGGGATGCCTCTGCATAGGTCATGGCCACCCATGCATCTGCCACCGGATCCTCTATTCCATAGAAGCGAAGTTCCTGAAACAGGACCGCCTGGATCATTGCCTTCTCTACTCCGTATCTCTGAGCCGCCGCCGTAATCTCCGCATCATACTGCAGTACGCAGTCCAGTGCATCCTCCGTAGAATAGCAGGGGGCTGTTTTTATCATCTGCCCCAGATTCATATAGTCCTCTACTGCCTTCTCCAGCTTAATCTGCAACTGTGCTTCCGGAGTCTGTGATTCACATCCGTTCACTGTAATAACCGTCATGGTCTGCGATTTCTTCCAATATGCATCATAATGATTCTGCATAAAAGAAACTATTCCAAGCACCAGAATCAGACCACACACAATCCTTGTCTGTGCCTTTTCATTATACTGTTTTCGCCTGCTTTTTTCACGCCTCACCGGACTGCACACTCCCTATATCCAAACCTTATCTCTTACTCTCTTATTCACGGTTTCTTCTGTCTGTGCATTTAAAATATCAGAATACTCCATATTAGATACAACGAATCGGCATCAAAACAGCATCATATTTTATAATAAATTATGTCGGCAGTTACTTCCTTCTATTTATTCTTCCGAATCGCACCGGTCAGACCGATACCTGCAATCAGCAGAAATGCAAGACATGCATATAAATTAACCGGATCTCCCGTTCCCGGTGTTGCAGCGGTTCCGGTTGTTTTAACCTCTGTCGTCGATGCTGCTGTCTCTGTTGTTACGGTAGATGCTTCGGTTGTCCTACGAGCTTCGGTTGTAGTAGATGCTTCTGTTGTTCTCCGATCCTCTGTTGTAGTTGTACTTCTGTCCTCGGTCGTATCCTTTGATGAATCTTCCGTGGTATCCTTCGTCTGTCTGCCGGCGATCGCATAGTTTGAAAAACCGGAGGTCTGAAATGTAATGGTCCTGTTCTTTGCATCATATACAGCCGGTATTACTTCATAAGTACCATCCTGCTTTTCATGTACGATCACAAACTCATCTCCATCGATGTCCCGTGCTAATTGCAGAGTGATCGTTGCTTTATTCTGTAATTGTTTTATCTGGTTTGACCAAACGTCCTCTGCGGTTCCCTTATAAAGAATCTGATTCAGTTTAATATTCAGATAAGAAGATACCTTATACTCTTTTACTGATGCTGCAAAATCATCCTTTGCTTCTTTACTCATCTCAGCATCCAGAACCGATAAAATCGCAGAACCGGAATCCAATTCGCCCTCGCCCAGTTTAACCGTTCCACTTTTAATATCTTCTGCCACTGCATCGACTCGGTCCTCTACCTTTCCAAAAATTCCGCTTATATGTACATTGGTATCCGGCATCACGTATTCAAATGTAGACTGTTCTTCTCCCGCCGTCAGCACCTCATCATTAATCTTGATGGAAGTCAACTGATAACCATAATCCGGTTTTAAACGGAAGACAACCGTACTACCCGGTATTACAACTGCCATGCCGGTATTTTTCTCCAAATCCTGATCGACATATCCAAGGCCAACGGAATTTCCTGCTTCATCCTTAATGTCCAAAATCTCCACGGTACCGTTTTTTAGCAGATCATCGTCCCGCAGAGACGAATTATCTTTCCGGTCGGCCGCCCAGATAATGGTTCTTGGTACCGGTACCACCGCCGTAGATTTCTTTACGACAATGTTATATGAATCGGAAGGTTCTACTGCAAACTCAAATCTGTCTCCTACATTTTCCGGCAAATTAATATCCTCACCATTTACATTTATAGAACCAATCGTTCCATCACCAAACGCCAGCTGAATTGTAATCAGATTCCGGATATCACCGGTCGCATAACCTCGTGCAGATCCCGTGATTGCAGCGGATTCACCTCCAACCTTATTTCCATTCAGATAAACCGACATTCCAAAGCCATCATAAAGTGCTCTGACTGCTATCGTATCCGGATACTGTGGTCTCGGTGAGATTGGACTCAGTGTCATCTGAATGTCCAATCTTCCGCTAAACATATTCGTATCCAGCTTCACATAGGCATTGGCAGTCACATCATATCCGGTCCCATTGATATATAACATCGGAGTTCCGTCCGGTATATCTACGTTTCCTATATCATCCGGATCATTGACCACTACATTTGTTTTTATCTTCAGATAATACTCCTTTTCATTCAGATCGATCAGGCAGGTATCTTCGGTAATTGCACATGTCTGATAGGTTTCCCCCTGATCAGAATTCTTAGTCACCAATTCCACGGTATATTCCACATTCGGATATCCTTCCTTCTGCCAGATTGCCTTTCCATCCCGTATTACCACTGACATATCACTACTCTCCACAAAATCTAATATCGTCCAATTTTCAGAATCTGCATAAACAGAGTCCACATGCCCGGTACACAATGCTAATATCATTGCCACACAAATACAAATACTCAGGATCACACTTGTCTTCTTATTCATTCGAATTCCCCCTTTGTTTATTTACTATGGTTCACAGCACAAAAATCCCATTTTTATTTATAATAATACAATACTTTTCCGGATGGTTTCAAGTTACTGACATCATATGCGCAGATTCTGGCATCATGTGGTCTTTATTAATTCCAATTTCTTGCAATTTTAAGCCTTCTATGCTATGATGCTTCAAAAATGAACCATTCAACTTTGAAGTATATGGAGGATAACTATTCATTATGAAACCAAGTATTATATTTGCACGAAAAACGGCTCTGGCCTATAACTCTGCCTGCAAGCCTCTTTGCCAGGAACTCGGTCTGCCCCAGACAGCCTTTGATATTCTATTGTTTCTCGCAAATAATCCCACATATAAAACCGCCCGTGATATTGTGGAAATCCGCCATATCAAGGCCAATCTTGTATCTGTAAACGTGGATCGGCTGGTGCAGGAGGGATACCTGATCCGTCAGGCTGTGGCCGGTGACCGCCGGAAAACAGAGCTTATCTGCACCGATAAAGCACAACCTGTCATTCTTCGTGGTCGGCAGCTTCAGGAGGAGTTTTCCGAACGTCTTTTTAACAACATTGATAATGATATGAAGGAAGCATTCTTTGCCACCATATCTCTGATAGAAAAAAATCTGGATATTATTTTAGAAGAGGAGAAATAACATGAAACTTTTAATCACTATTCTGGTTACCTTTTTCGCCGGTATGGGTGCCGGTCTCGGCACCGGCTTCGCAGGCATGAGTGCAGCTGCCGTGATCAGCCCCATGCTGATCACCTTTCTGGATATGAATCCATATATGGCAGTCGGCATCGCCCTGGCTTCCGATGTTCTGGCAAGTGCCGTTTCCGCTTATACGTATTATAAGAATAAGAATCTGGATATCCGGAACGGATTGATCATGATGGTGAGTGTTCTGATCTTTACCGTTACCGGCAGTTATATCGCAAGTCTGGTGCCTGCCACAACTATGGGTGGCTTCTCCGTATTTATGACATTTCTGTTGGGTATTAAATTCATTGTCCGACCGGTTATGACTACCAAAGAATCTATGCTTGGCGTTTCTGCCAGAAAAAGAGCGATTCAGTCCATTCTCTGTGGTATGATCATTGGTTTTATCTGTGGCTTTATCGGTGCCGGTGGCGGTATGATGATGCTTCTGATCCTGACAAGCGTTCTCGGCTATGAATTAAAGACCGCTGTTGGAACCAGCGTTTTTATCATGACATTCACTGCTCTTACCGGAGCTGCCTCTCACTTTATGATCGGCGGAACACCTGATCCACTGGTATTCATTCTCTGTGTTATCTTTACTTTATTGTGGGCACGTATTGCTGCCGTTTTCGCCAATAAAGCAGAGCCGAAGAACCTGAACCGGATAACCGGTCTGATACTGGTCATTCTCGGTGCCGTAATCATGGGCTTCAGTCTGTTCAAATAACTGCAGTCTGTTCAAATAATTGATTTGATTTTTTTAATCCTCTATGTTATTGTAAATATAGTTATTTATTATTTTAAGATAGGGGGATGACCATGAAAAAACCATTAACTGCCTTAATAACTATTTGTCTTGCCGGTTCGTTGTTTCTTCAAAGCACCTTGCCGGCTTTCGCCACAGAAAACACTGAAACGTCAGCAGACCATTTCTCTCCGGAAGACATAACCATTGAAGAAGTCATTTCTGCCATTGATACAGACTCCGGCTGTGATTCCGGCACATATGAAACAGACGATGTTTCCGGCGAGGCATATGACGTGATCACTAATGATATTCCGGAATATGATGCTGTAGCAATTCCTTCTATTGAGGAACGACGGAACCGGATCAACTCGGCGGCCCTGAATCCAATGCGGACCAATTCGCCGGCACTGGATGCTCTGATTGACAGCATTTTCGCCCGGATTCTGACCCCGGATATGGATACTTTCACAAAAGTAAAAGCCTGCTATGACTATCTGATTCGTAATTTCACCTATGCACAGACAATGGCACCTATGGACACCGATTATGAGTCCTCTTATGATGCGATGATTGTTTATCGTGCTTATGCCAGTCTCTCCACGAACCAGGGAGTCTGTACGGATTATGCCTCTGCTTTTGTCGCCATGACACGCGCGATTGGATTGGAATCCTATGTTGTTGGCGGTCAGATCGGACGTACCGCCGAATCAAAGCTTTCTCATGCCTGGGTCAATATCCGTATCAACGGCCAGCTTTATCTCTTTGATCCACAGGTTGAGGACAATGTGACCACAAAGGCAGGCAATGATTATATTAACTATTATTTCTTCTGTATGCTGGATAGCGAAACCTGGTCCGGTTATGACTATGACGATCGCGACGGCTGGATTTCCAGCTTCAATAATTTCAAGGTATACCGAGATCTCATCGTAACTCTGGATCCGCCCAAAGGCCAGTACATGAATCAGGATATCTATCTTCGTGCGGATGCCAAATCCCGTCGGAATATCACCTATGAGCTCTATATCAAAAGAAAGAATGACGCTGACTATACGAAGATCTACCAGGGAAGCTCATGCAGTCTAAAACTACAGATCAAAAAAGCCGGTCAATATCTGTTCAAGGTAATTGCAAATGATGGTTCTTCTTCTCCACTTTTTAAGGAATTGGATTATACCATCTGTGATGCGGCAAAAGTAAATCAGTTCATTACCCGGCTATACAGAAACTGTCTCGGACGTTCCGCTGATGCTGCCGGACTGCAATTCTGGTGCGATAAACTCGCTCACGGAGAAGAAACCGGTGCCAGTATCGCATATCAATTCGCATTCAGTAAAGAATATCTGAGTCAAAATACTTCCAACAGTCAATATCTGGAAATGCTCTACACTGTCTGCATGGGCCGTCGCAGCGATAAGGCCGGAAAGGCATACTGGAATGAGATGCTCACAAACGGCGTTGGCCGTGCCGGAATTCTGAATCAGTTCGCAAAGTCTGCAGAATTTCGAACCATCTGTGCTTCCTATGGCATTGTACCCGGAGCCGTTTCATTAAAAGAAGGGCGCGATATCAACCTTAATGTTACCTGCTTTGTAAATCGTCTGTATCAGAAAGCTCTGGGGCGTAAATCCGATACCTCCGGCCTGAACTACTGGTGTCAACAGATCAATTCAAAGGCACAGTCTCCGGTAACGGTTGCCGAACAATTTTTCTTCGTTCCGGAATTTACAAATAAGCACTTAAGTGATGAGGATTTTGTAAAAGTACTCTACCGTACATTTATGGACCGTGAATATGACAATGCCGGTCTTGCCTATTGGAAAAAAGAATTGGCAAACGGATGCTCCAGAAAGGATGTTATGAAACGATTTGCCGGATGTCCGGAATTTAAGAACATTATGAAGTCTTTTGGGTTATAATTTTTCACCTTTAATCTTCATTTACATTCGGTTTTCCAACAAAATCGAGAACTGTCACTTTCATGCATACAAAGAAAAACAGGGTGTCTATCATCACCCTGTTTTTCTTTATATGCATGATTCCATCTCATGTCCACCAAACACAGATCCGTCATCATACCCTATTGTGTAAGAACCGTCCTGATTCACAAATACATATTTCATACGGCCTGCCAATGCTTCTGCAAATTTAAAATCCTTCCGGTAGACTTTATGGATATCCATATTATTTCCTCCGTAAAGTAATTCTATCGTATACACTGCATCCTGCCATTCCGCCACAAGCCATAACCAGCAGAATCATATAAATCCATGGGCAACTCTCATCCCCGGTTTTCGGTGCATTGGCGGTTGCAGTAGTGCCTGCTCCACTATCTGATGCAGCAGTTGTTCCGCCTTCTGTAGTTGTCTCCGTGGTACTCTTTCCGCCTTCCGTGGTTGCCTCTGTGGTACTCTCTCCACCCTCTGTAGTTGCCTCTGTGGTATTTCCGCCTTCCGTAGTTGCCTCTGTGGTCGTACCGCCTGCTGCCCGTTTAATCTCAAAATCCGCACTGCATTCGCCGTCTGTATAAATGACTGTTATCTTATGCGTACCAACAGATAAGCCTTTTAAGTAACCGCTCTTTAATGTAATGATCGTGGAACCGGATTTTACGGTATACTGATCAGCCGAAAGCATGGCACCATCGACCTTTACGCCTGTAAGCTTGCTGATTTCTCCGTTTACACGGAATCTTAATGTACCGTTGCCGCCCTGCGTCCATGAAGCATTTTCTCCCTCCAGGAACTTATAGGTACTTTGTGCTACTGTCGGCTGCATGGTCTTAAGTGCCATAGTATATACAGTATCACATCCTTCATCGACTGTTATTTGGGATGCATCGACCGCTTCTCCATTCAAAGTCATAGTCAGTCCCGTATCTACGTCTGCAAAGTAATTTTCGTTGACTGTCTTAAGTTTGATACTGTACGTATAGGTTTTGTCTTTTTCAAAGGCAATTATCTTTTTATCAACCGGCAACTTTGCATTTTCTTCCGCATCCGAATACCAGAATCTTACCGGTACCAGACTGCCGTCATCCTGCTTTTCCATTTCCTCCCAGCACTCATATGCAATCCTGTAATCAGCTGCATTCTCGCCGGTCAATGCTGCGGTTGCCTTCGGTGCGTCACCTACTTTATATGAAAGAGTCGCATTCGCCACTTCAATCTTCTTAATTTCCTTCGGCACCGTCATCCTCATAATATTCTGCGCATCAACAAGTACGTAGTCTTCTCCGCTCTTTTTATTTGTAATCGTAAAGGCTGCTCCGTTAATAATTACTGAAGTCTGTTCCGTAAAGCTGACATCCCAGAGTTGACAAGCAACGGTTATGGAATAATAATAGGTCTTTCCTGCTTCAAAGGTTTTTAACAGCTGACTCTCATCCCTCGGATTCTCAGAATCACGAGAGGAACACCACTTGACCTTATTTCCATTCTCATCCAGCTCACTCCATTGCTCACTTAAAATATAATATTTTCCATTATCTTCCTCCACCACCTGTGCTGTGAATACCGGAGTATCGCCGTCCTGAAACTGCAAGGTTGCTCCGGTAATCTTCGCTTTATCATACATCAGTGTGCCGTTCTTATATTCCCTATATTTTATCCGGCCCATATCTCCAAGGTTAAATATGCCGTTTTCCTTAAAGTATTCTGTCGCATCACTGCCGTCCATATTCGGACTGGCTATCAGAGATGCTTTTGTACCTTGACAAACAAAATCCCCGCCACCTTTTATTGTAGTCATGGTATCACTCCGCAGGATCACCGAAAAATCCGTATGCTCACATCCCCGGTAAAGGTAATTCGACCCCGACGAATACAGAGAAACCGCCTGCGGAACATCCACTCCTGCAGGTGCAAGACTGCTGTCTGCTGTAATCGTAAGTCTGGCTGCCGCATCACACGGTATAACATTAATTTTTGCATAAATTCCATACTTGGAACCGGTAACACTGCAATCTCCATTAATCCGCAGATACACCCTGGTTTCCGGCTCCGGATTGTAAATACCTGCATTCAAAGGATCCTCTGAACCACCCTTTGCTGTAATGCTTACATTTACCAGATTCACGTATATTGACTCTATAGGAGTGCCGTATTTCCCGACTGTATTGATCAGTACGTTTGCCTCCTGCTCTGTACAGGCTGCAATCTCGCCACTTTCCTCATTATACTTCCAATAGCTTGCCTCTTCTAACGGAACCGTCAGTTTATTGCCACCGATATATATTGTCTGTGTATTATCGTCCGTATCATCTGCAAATACGGTAGCCGGTACCATTGCAAAGATCATACTAAGTGCAAGCATAACGCTTACCAGCCGTTTGATAGCATAGTTTTTACGTTTCATTTTCATTAAAAAATCCCCCTTTTATCCTCATTTACATTGATTGAAATCAGACCATCGATTATAATGTAATGCTCATTGTATCATGGATTTTCTTCCATTACTATTGTTTAAATTAAACAACGTGGTATTTAACGAATCATTCCTCTGATATTGCTAATACTTTGCTATCATACGATATCCAGCAATCGCCATTTTGCGATAAATTGCGTTCAGACGATACTATACCTCCAAGACTGCCTGCTTTAACATTTCCAAAATCCCTCAATGCCTTTACTCTTTTCTGCCGTCTGCCCACCATCTCAATCTCATATTTTTGCATAATTCTCTCCCTTCCGCCGTTAAATAATCCTCTATTTTACCTGTTTAAGCAGGGCAACAAGCTCCTGAATATCTGTATCAAACTCCTCATCCGGAATCGGATGTCCTCCTCCTTCACGGTACATAATTGCGAATTCAATTTTTGCCATTCTCCATTCATCATTAATTCGCTTCGGATTATAGTCATCATCACTTTGTATATTTATATTGACTGTTTCCCGATACCAGTCTACAAGGTTCTTATATAACTCCGGATGTCTATGCTCATTTATGCGTTCCAGTAACTCCTCTCTGCCCTCCGAAATGTTGCTTTCCCTTAATATTCTGGCTCGCAGGCACATCGTGTAATCCGCATGCCACCATATATCATAGTTTCCTGAAAACTCTATGCCTGAAAGAAGATCACACACCACAAGTGCCTCCTCGTAACAGCCGTAAATATATAACCATGTCGCCAAATCCGAAACATTGCTTAAATCGTTTCTTGACCGAAAGCTACACTTTTTCAAAATCTTTTTGCAAAGGCTCTGTATCTTTTTCTTATCCACCGTACTCATGATATTTTCAATTATCTCTTGCATACTATGTAAATCCTTTCATGTAATCACAGTCTTCTGTTATTCAACACGAAATTCTATTATATTATTTTCGATATCATAAAACGTTTCCTGATAGTGTCGATTTTCTATATCAGCAGAAACATCCGCATTCCATATTTCATTTTCCTCATATACATTTATATCCATTTTAATATTGTACATTTCCCACCAGTTTGTTTTAAATACCCGAATTTTGGGAGTAATGTTTATTTCTTCATTGCTTATTGCAAAAGAATATTCGTACATACCATGAAGCAATCCTCTGTTTTGAAAGGTCATTCCAGAGGAATTTGTTTTATATGATATTTTTTCTTCTTTGTCTTTTCCTATATAATTGCATGTCAAATCCGTTAACAAACATTCTTCTCCATTAATGGTTACAAATATGTTTCCTTTCATCCGATTCATGTTCCAGAAAATAATCAGAAAAATAACTGCAAGTGCTATGACAATACCTAATATTCTACATACTCTCGCTTTTTTCATTTCATAAAACCCTCTTTTTATTCAAACTCGTTTTTATTCTTAATCTAAACGTATGATTTTTTCCTTTTCTTTCCACTCATCACCCACATAATAAGTTAAATCTACAGAATGTTCATCGATTATTTGAGCATCTTTTATTATATATGATCCAACCGCCACGTTCGGAAATGTATCGATCACTTCTTTATAAACCTTATCTTTGTCATATATGTCTCTTATTGCAATTTTTAATTGTTCATCTTCATAAATCCCATATACTACTAATTGTCCGTTATATGCACTGATATTTTCAAAATTATCAGATATCCTATTTGTTTTCCCGTTAATAAACTTCGTTATCCGCGAGTCTCCCCTTCCCGTTCTTATCAATATGGTATCCTTATCCACTTGCATAATGTCGGGAGCAACCCCATATACATTTTCATATATTCTTTTTCCCCATCTATTATTTACAGAAACAGTATAATTACCATTAACTTCTTCTACATCATATGACATTTTATTGGGTAAAATCATTAATATGGTAAATACCATTAAGCAACTTATTACAATCAAAGTAATAACCATACCCTTTTTTGATATTATCTTTTGTAACATGATCGTATGCTATCTTTCCTTCCTTTGATCAAACATATCATCCCATTCTGTTTCTTCTGCCCACTCATCATCTGAAGATATAACGGCTTTCCCTCCATCATTATACTTAGTATTTTCCATTGCCATCTTATAAGCTTTATTATTATAAATACCTACTTTCATATCCGGTTTAAATGGCAATGCCTGTTCTCTTACTGCCTGTTTTGCCGCCATTGTAAAGAAAGTTGTCATATCATAATCCATTGTAACTATCTATCTTGGATGATTAAACAGGAAATAAGGTATTTGTGTGATCTTAAATGACCGGGACATGTCTACAGGCCCCGCATAGAATCCGCTTCCGTAATCTGCCGGATAACTCTGCATGGATTCCCCGCCGCAAGAGAATGTGGTGGAATATCTCTGGTCACCACACTACCGGCTCCAATTACACTTCCTTCGCCAATTGTAACTCCCCCTGCGATCACCACATTACTTGCAATCCAGCAATTGGATTCTATTACCAGTGGTTTTCCATATTCATCATCATATGGTGTTCCGTCTGATTTAAACTTTATATTCCGCTCCTGATATCGTAGCGGGTGTAATGGTGTAGCCAATGTACAGTTCGGTCCAAAAAAAACATTATCACCAATTGTCACCGGACATGTATCAAGCACCGTAAAATTGAAATTCGCAAACGTATTTTCCCTAATGGTTGTAAATACACCATAATCAAAATATATCGGTCCCTGCAAATAAACACCCGGTCCACAATTGGGTAGTAATTCTTTCATTATACGTGCCCGTTCCTGCTCCTCCTCGTCATATAAACGATTATAGTCCTGGCTTAAACGATGAGCCTTCATTCTTAATTTATTTAATGTCTCATCGGACGGATCATATATTTGTCCGGCCAACATTTTTTCTTGTTCTGTCATCTGATATTTCTCTCCATGGTTTTACTTTCTAAGTGTGCATCACCTGTGGCAAGCAGTTTATCCGCAAGGTCCGGATTCTGTGTAAACTTTGCTCTAACAAGCTCCTCCATAATTTTCACTTTGACAGCTTCCCAATCCTTTCTCAGATTTACTCGTCTGCCCAGTTTTTTCGCTTCGGACGGATTCAGCTCCGTGAACTGTTTTTTCTCGGCATCACTTAAGCATTTCTGTGCCTGAAAAGCGGCTTCGTTGTTAGCATAGGTCAGCTGTTTATATGTTACCGGGCACTCATAAAAATTGCTTAAGAAAAAATATTCTCCCCGAAATTTTTGAATTGATTGTTCCATAATGATTCACCTCGCTATATCATGCATATATCATTATAACAGTCGTCCAATATATTTTTTAATTTTCGATAATAGTCCCCTCTGATTTATATGTACCGCATTTACAAAGACCAATGTAGCACTTGTTTACAGCTCCACACTTCGGGCATTTCCAATCTGCTAAATTAGAATCACGTTTTTGCAGACGATTAACTTTGCCATACACAGGTACAGCTTCTTTAATAGCACCACAAAATTTACAACTTTTCCTGTCAAGATCATTTTCTTTTCCACAGTTATAACATGTCCAACTTGTAGGAGGAAGTTTTTCTTCCTTTTGAATCTCTTTCTCAGTTGTCTCAACCTCATCAGTTATATCCGTATTACCAGCACCAAGAATCTCATTCTTCTTTTTGTCAAATTCTTCTTGATTTATTGCCCCCATATCAAGTAACTCTTTATACTTTTTCAAAATTTCCAAATTTGTATTTTCAGTAACGAGTGTAGTCGTTGATGCTTGTTCACTCCGTTTATCTTCTTCAATTTTATTCTCGTACGATTGCTCCTTTGTCCATCCACATGCACATGTGCCTGTAGCACTCGTATTTGTTCTGCCACAATTGTTACATTTCCAGCCACCGGCACGCATTATTTGCTCTATACTCTTTTCTCTTGCTGCTATCGACAATGCAGAGTTACTATCCGTTTTTACATTTCCATACTGATCTGCCTGCTCATAATAATGGTGATTATCTGGTTTTGTGAGCGCCACAATAAATGCTATAAAACCAAAGAAGAATCCCCACCAAAACCAGTTTTCATCATATCCTTTGTTTTCAATTACCTTATTGCAGGCAACTCCCCAGACTATACCCCAAATTACGGTTCCTATAAAATAATATATCATTAGCTTAGTTCCTCCAATTCTTTATTTTTATTATTGCCCATCTACAAAATCCACAAAACCTAAAGATTTGAAATGTTCTTTCATATCTGCACTGTTCAACTCTTCTTCCGTAGCACCACGTGACATCATTTACATCACCCTCCTAATGCCTACATGCTCTGATATAAAATCTCTTTCTCTGTATTCTAAGATATCACATTTTCGATGATAACTCAATCCTCTCTTGATTATACAAGAAAAGACCGTGAGCTATTCACAGTCTTCTTCATTGAACGATATCTAACAACGATCTCGCCTTCTACATGTTCTGTAATCTTTGTCATATAATATTACTATGAAACTTCTATATCAATATCTCCAACAAGTTCAAGCAACTTCTTTCCATCAAACAACGCCGCCTCAAGAAGTTCATCCAAAGAAGTGTAGTCTACTATTTTTTCTCCATACCAAGCGTGATATGTTCTTTTATAATTATGCACTTCCGGTGTCACCCCACCATTTTTTCCATTGTAAATAAAATAAATATCATTGCAACAATCGTCCAATATACTTTCTAATTTTTCCTCTGTCATAATATACACCGTTCTCTTTCTTTGTTGGTTGAATAACGCACCATTTTTGCTGGGTCATTCAAGCAAAAAGGGTGCGCCCTTATGGGAACACCCTTTTTGGTAGTCAACCGGAATTGAACCGATGCCTCGTCAATCAACGCGTTCTGCCAGCCTAAACTATCTTCTACGCAAATAATTATATCATTCCCCCCTTACCCTGTCTAACATTTTCTTCTTCACGATTCAGTTGAATGACGCACCATTTTAGGCAGGTCATTCAAACTAAACACTCTACTGTTTATCAAGTCCTTCATATCCTATTCCATTATTACTCTCTTTGATTTCTCTTACAATATCGTCATCGAAATCATATATATGTTAGACCTCCCTTCATCTCCCGCATTTTCGATACACCACTATGATTTATGCTTCTCCAGCGCCTGATTCATCTTATCTGCCAGATTCCTGTAATACCTCATAAAGCACAGCCATATCACCACGCCGATAACTATCACGCCCACAATTGTAATAATACACGCTGTCACTCCTCTCTCTACAGGTATCCATCCGACAAAGGATGCGGCTACAAAATAAATTGTAAATCCGATGCCGAGGTGAATCACCGATGCCAGGGGCCAGGAAATTCTTTCCGAGTTATAGAGAAGTGTCGGTACCCCAAAGCCAAGACCTGTCAGCACACAGGCAAATGCCATCTTCGTGAATCCATAGCCTTCCAGCGTAAAGATTCCCCCATTCAATATATCAAAAACAATACCAACTATAACAAAAATAATAAAACTCAAAGCGACACTTACAAATATACTTTTCAGAACCTCTTTCAATACTTTCATACTGTTTCGTCTCCTTTCTATATTACATTT